>JAEEGL010591183.1_pt1 | contig 246165 bp, 223 predicted proteins | sample 9134231 | NCBI WGS metagenome assembly JAEEGL01 (sample SAMN16246548, study PRJNA631951) | gut metagenome | biome: gut microbiome; feature: rumen; material: fiber-attached | host: Bos | place: Iran: Karaj | collected 2018-10
AAATGAGTGAACGCCGGTATCGGGATGAGTGTTAGTGAGATACAGTTTGATTATCGCCGTGAACGTAAGGGTTGACGGATCGTAACTCGACATAAGCACGGTATCCGAATGCTCTTTCTGGTTATTGTTCGCGTAATTATATTCAGACTGCGCTCCGTATGGAGACCAACTCTGATACCTTGCCACACCGACGATTGGGAGCTGATCCGCTAAGAGTTTTGCCTTGAAGGTCAAGCGGAAATAGCAGGTGCCGGTAAGTGGCGTCCCGGCGGTTTCCGTGAAATCAAGAGGAATAAAGACGTTCGCGTAGCTTGTGCCGTCCGAACTGTTGGGGCTTATCGTAAACATCTTCGGCGTGCCGTAATCGCCGGTCGCCGGTATCGCTTCGCCGTAGGCGAGTACCGCGTGGCAGCCTGCGCATCTGGTATCGCCGGTATATCCCGCCTTTTTAGCCGTTGCCGCCCTGTAGTTTACAACCTCGGTTCCGCCGACGTGATTTGCGGGATCGACAGGATATTCAACGTAACCTATTTTTGTTCCGCATTCATCGCAAAGCGTATAAGCGTTGTGACCTTTAGCGATACAGGTCGCCGCCTGTGCGGGAACCTGTGAAGTCGATGAGTGCGTACAGTTATTGTCAAAGAAGTTTGCGGGAATATCCGAAAGATATACGTTATCATCGTAGTAGTTTCTGCTCCATTTGCCGAGGGGAGCCGTAATAAGAGTTCCTTCTTCGCGGTCAGCCCATTCGCCGGCGCCGCCTATCTGTGTGCAGGCGGAATATCTGTAAGCCGTGTCAAAGGTGTTGGTCTTATCGGTAATCTGAGCGCAAAGGTTGTCGCCTGTGTAGGTGCCCGCCGCGGCGTCATCCGCCGCATAAAGTTCGGGATCCGCGAAAGCAAACGACGTATCGGGTATCTCGTCAAGCCCCGCGCCCGAGCCGTAAGTACCGGTGGAGTTAGGAACAAAGTTGCCTATCATAATAACCGAGTGGGCGCCGGTAGTGGGCTCATAATACTTGAACTGATCATAATTGTACGGATCAGCGCGCCATAACATAATTGACGCGGTATAGGTGTAGGTCAAAGGATCATAATGTGTCCATAAAACACGCGTACCGTCTTTATCGTCGGTGCTGGTTCTGTCGTTCGCGGCCGCGGTACCGTTGCCGTAATAGCCGGAGTGAAGTACGGAAATTCTCGGTATGCCGTCGCCGGAAAGTATCTTCATTTTGCACTGGAAGATAAAGTATTTATCGCCGACCCAGCCGTCGTTATCAACCGTGATGAACGCGCCGCGGCAGTCGTTTGAAAGACCTTCGGTAGCGTTAACGGTGATCATCTTTTTGGTCGCCGAAACGCTTGAAAGCTCATGTGAGGCAAACTGATCGCTATAGTTTTTATTGTGCGTAGCACAGGACCAGTATTCAAGTGTAGTATCGGTCGCCGCGTGATGGATCAGAGTACACGCATTGCGGTTGCATACGTTACTGTCAATTACCGTCGCGTTCTGAACCGCGCCTTCGACCGAGAATTTACCGAGCGGAGCGTGACGCATCGCAACGTCGAGTGTGCCGTTTACCTTATCGGTGTTTTCCCAGGGGTTTAAGAACTTATAGCGGGTATCGGCGTCACAGTTAGCCGCGCTCATTTTAGGCGCCTGGTTTGCGCCGTCGAAAAGCGCCGTATCGGTTTCGCCTATGGCGTAAACCGTAAATTTGATATCACTTATAATGAATGACGAGTCTGTGGCGCAAGCGTCAAAGCTGTCGTTTGTATGTTCCGCAAGACCTATTGTGATATAAGTGCTGATTCCCGTACGGGTCATCTGCCCGTATTCCTGCGCTTCGATTCTCAGCACTGCCTCAAAATCACCGGTTGAAGCATTGTAGCTTGACGTAACATAACTTTGCTGCGCGGCGCTTTCGGTCATAGGGCCGCAGTTGTTGTTATACGCTCTGCCCGATGAAGGAATCGGCACACCCTGACGGGGTTCTTCACTGGTCGAGGTGACATAACCGTACCCATAGGATTTACCCACTATCGGCTGACCGCTCCCCGAAAGGCGTTTGGCTTTCATGGTTATTTTCAGCTTGAAGTTACCCGAATTCTCGCGTAGATTGGAAGAAGAGCAGCCGAAGTCCGTGGCGCTGTAAGCCGAAAAATATTTATGAACGTTAAGAGGTATAAAGATATTCGCATACGTTGCGTTTGGATAATTGCCTGTTTTAGCAGTCGGGTCGTTCGTATCGCCCGCGTGCGATTTTATAACAAACGATTTTTTTGCCGAATCGTTGTTTAAAAGCGCGCTGTAGCAATTACCGAACTTTTCAAATTTAACGTCGCCGAAATCAGAGCAGGTGTAATATTCGATTTCGTTATCTGTTTCAGCGTGTTTGGTATATGTATGAGTGCCGCCCGAGAATATATCGTCGGCAACGGTCACCTGACGCACCGTATCTTCATCGGTGGTAACCGCGCTCCATATACCGGGGGTCGCCTGAAGCGGATGGTTTTTCATTTTTCTCGCACCGGGAGAAGTGCCGGTAGCAGTGCCGGCAAACAGAGAATAGACCTTGCCTTCATCGAGCAGGGTTTCCGCCGGAGCCAGTTCGTCGCCTACCGCGCCGCCGGAGCCGCCCGCAAGAGTGGTTATCTTAACGCTTATATCGGTGATTATAAATTCCATCGATAAATCGCTTTGCTCGTGCATACTGCTGTCGTCGTTTATAACGCCGTTTCCAATATAAATTCCGCCCCAGATAGGCTGGTCGCGGCCGGGAACGTCGCTTCTGCGTGTCTGTGTGGAGCCGTTCCAGGTATCGGAGTAGAAGCAGTTGCTCGCGCCCGGAATATCTTTGAATTTAACGGAACATGTAAAAGTTCCGTTACTTACGGTTGACACGTCGTTACCGTTCCAGTTGCTCGAGATACCGCTGGCCTGGTAAATACTTATCATACCGGCGTTGCCGCTGGTGGCGGATTGAGCGCGCGCCATCTGAACGTACGGTTTAGTACCGTTAAGCATTTTTACCTTGGCGGTTATCTGAGCAATCGTACCGTCGCCGTACTTGCCTGTCCGTACCAGCGGCAGGAATATACCGGCGGGAACGTTTGCACCGTACCTTTCCGACGGTCCTATATGGATCGCCGTGGTAGTCGCCGTGGCTGTGCCCTCCGCGCTCGCAGTAACGGGAGCGGCGGTGTTTACTACCAATGTCATCGCAAAGAACATAGTAAATATCATCACTATGGACATCACGCCTGACAAAAGTCTTTTTGTTTTCATACCTAACCCTCCGAGTTTGATATTATTTTATCATATAATAACACAAAAACAGAAAAATGTATTTATAAAACGGGTACTATTTTTTTAGGTTTTGGTATACGTAAAGTAAATCGAAAAAAACACCGGATTTCAGTTGACCTCAAAGCAATTTGGGACTATAATATAAAAAAATGAGAAAACATCCTCTTTTTTCAGGAAAAAATTAACTTTTCGGGCGGTGGACGTATGAGAGTGACGTATATATCTTTTTTCTATTATTTTGACGTTAATCGCGACCATTTTTTTGAAGGGCATAATCATAATACCTTTGAGGCGAACATTGTGCTGAAGGGCGAACTGGAAGTTACCATTCAAAACAACGTAATAAAGCTGACGGAAGGCGATATGATTTTTTGGGCGGCGGATATGGCGCACAACAACCGCGCGCTCCTGGACAATACGCAGTTTATCGCCGTTCACTTCGGGCTGAGTAATGACGCTTTTCTCAAAAAAAATATTGTTTTTCGCCATCTGGGACGGGATGAAATGTCAACCGTGCAGCTTTTTATCAGAGAGGCGAAAAAAAGCAGCAGCCCCAAAAACGGACTTGCCGATATTTCGATGAAGCAACGTGAAACCGAAAAGCCCAGGGACGGTACCGCCGCGATTTCTTTGCTTGAATCGCTGATACTCCTCAGTGTGGAGAACTCGCATAATCTTCAGCTTTCCGAGGATTTTTCGGCACAGATTTTCCGCAGGGCATTCGCCATTATGACCGCAAATCTGCACCGCGAACTCTCGGTCCCCGAAATTGCGAAGCTTGCCGGCGTTTGTCAGACCACGCTGAAAAAAGCGTTCAGCCTGCACTCCGGAAAGGGAGTTAAAAAGTATTATAACGAATTGAGAGTCGAAGCGGCGAAGAATATGCTCGCAAACGGCAAAAACATTACTGAAACCGCCTTTGCGCTCGGCTTTTCCTCTTCTTCGTATTTTTCACAGTTTTTCAAAAACAACACAGGCAGTAATCCGAAGGATTATCTTAAAAGAAATCCCGGCGCATTTTAAGCCTTATCTTCCCGGCGGGCGTGCCGCGGTTACGGAATACGCAAACCGGCAAAGGACTTATTCTTGCAATTTACGGATTATGTAATATAATACAAAGTAAAGGAGTTTTAACGGTGGAGAGCGGTATATCCGATATTGCGGTGAAAATGCGGAGGGATTACGCCGGGAAAAAGTTTTCGGTGCTCGGCGATTCCATAACCACGCTGGAGGGTTACAGCCCCGACGGCTACCGCGTTTACTATTGCGGATGGCACCTTAAAAAAACCGGTGTCACCCGCATGGAGGACACCTGGTGGGGAAAGGTTATAAACTTTTTCGGCGGAACTCTTCTTAAAAATAATTCCTGGTCGGGAAGCCGGGTCGCGAAAGCGCCGGACAGCGACGGAGTATTTCCCTCGGCGTGCTCGGATGAACGCACAGGCGCGCTCGGCGACGGTGAAACATCACCCGACGTTATAATAATCTACCTCGGCGCAAACGACTGGGAAAAAGGCGCCGTACCGGGAGTAAGACGACCCGCCGCGTACGGTGAAGCCACGGGCAAAAGCGCGGGCGGCTTTGAGACCGGCGATATTGAGGTTTTCTCGGTCGCTTACGATCTTATGCTGAAAAAACTAAAAAATAACTATCCGGACGCCGAAATCTGGTGCTTGACAATGGCAAAAACTTATGTTTCAAGCGACCCGTCGCATGAGTTTATTACTGATTACGCCGGTTATCCCGTATATGATTACAACGATGCTATTAAAAGCGCCGCGTTTGAAAACGGATGTCATATTGCGGATTTATACTCTTTCGGATGGGCGTACGATTCGGTCGACGGCTCTCACCCCACGGCGGAGGGTATGCGCGTTATGGCAAATATGATTTGCAGATGTATGTGTGCCGACGCCGGCGAGTTTCTCGACTGTAAGGGTAAGGCGCACGAGTATGTACACGTTGAAAGCTACACGGGCGGCGAAAAATTCGTTTGCCGGCACTGCGGCAGGGTGCGCCACGATTTGACGGTGTAAACGGAATATTCACTTTGATTAACGCAAGATAAGCGGAGGTAAAAATATGTTTGACGCAAAAAAAGCAAAGGACGGCTGTGTGGCGTGGATACGCGACTTTTTTGAAAAAAACGGTCCGGGCTGCAACGCGGTCGTCGGCATATCCGGCGGAAAGGACAGCTCGGTAGTCGCCGCGCTGTGCGTTGAGGCACTCGGGCGCGAGCGGGTGATCGGCGTGCTTATGCCAAACGGGGAGCAGGCGGATATCGATATGGCGAAGCTGCTTGTAAACCACCTCGGCATACGCCATTTTATAGTAAATATCAAAGACGCGGTCGACGGCGTCAAAAACGCCGTTCCGTTTGAGCTGTCGGAGCAATCGAAAAACAATCTGCCCGCGAGAATACGGATGGCGACGCTTTACGCCGTATCGCAAAGCAATAACGGCAGGGTCGCCAACACCTGCAATCTTTCCGAGGACTGGGTGGGTTATTCCACCCGTTACGGCGACAGCGTCGGCGATTTCAGCCCGTGCTCGAATTTTACCGTGTATGAGGTCAGGGCGATAGGCAGACTGTTCGGTCTACCCGACGTGCTTGTCGATAAAGTGCCTATCGACGGGCTTTGCGGTAAGACCGATGAGGAAAATCTCGGCTTTACCTATGCCGAGCTTGACAGATATATCCGCGAGGGTAAAATCGACGATCCGGTAAAAAAAGAGAAAATCGACCGCCTGCATAGAATCAACGCCTTTAAGCTTGAACTTATGCCGGCTTACACGCCTGATTTTAAGGAGGAAACAAAATGAAACTTGAACCTATCATAGTATCGTTGCTTGATACCGACCTTTATAAATTCAATATGGACCAGGTCATATTTCATAAGCATACCGACCTTTGCGGTCAGTATTATTTCAAGTGCCGCAATGAAAACATCGTCTTTACCGGTGAAATGGTAAAGGAAATAAACGAGCAGGTCGATCATCTCTGCTCGCTGCGGTTTTCAAAAAAGGAGCTTGACTATCTCCGTTCGATACGTTTTATCAAGGACGACTATGTAGAGTTCCTGCGGCTTTGGCACCCGATACGCGATTACGTCAGAATAGAGCTTAAAGAAAACGGCGAGCTTTCCGTGGAGATAAACGGACCGCTGTTTTCCGCCATGCAGTTTGAGATATACCTGCTTGAAATAATAAACGAAACATATTTCAGGATGGCTTACGATTACGAAAAGCTTAAAGCGAGCGCGGCGGCGCGGCTCGATGAAAAAATCAAAGCGATGAACGACGGCACCTATACCTTCAAATTTGCTGAGTTCGGTTGCCGCCGACGCCTTTCGCGCGAGTGGCAGGATGAAGTTATTTACCGCCTTATCACCGAAACCGATAAATGCGTGGGCACCTCAAACGTATATCTCGCGATGAAGTATAATATTACGCCTGTCGGCACATACGCGCATGAGTTTGTGCAGATGTATCAGGGCATTGATTCAATACCGCTCGCGTATACAAATTACTACGCGATGAAAGACTGGTATAACGAATATAACGGCGATAACGGTACCGCGCTTACCGATACGGTTACGACCGACCTGTTTTTGCTTGATTTTAACCGTTCCATGGTCAACAACTATACCGGCGTACGCCATGACAGCGGCGACCCGTACGAATGGGGCGAAAAAATCATAGCGCATTATAAAAAATACGGGGTAGACCCGAAAACCAAGCTGTTGCTTTTCAGTGACAGTCTGACTTTTGACCGTGCACAGGCGCTTTATGACTATTTCCGCGATAAAACGAGGGTTTCTTTCGGCATAGGCACTTTCGTTTCAAACGATACCGACGCCGAGGCGCTCAACATCGTAATAAAACTCCAATACGTAAACGGCAGACCGGTGGCAAAGCTTTCTGATACGCCGAGTAAGGCGATGTGCCGCGACGAGGGCTATCTCGAATACTTAAAGCGTTCGGTCGCTTTCAGACTTGACAGGGAGAAGGACAGACGTTAGAATCTGCCGCTGTAAGGCGCGGGTCTTTACCGCGGCAGGATTGAAACGAATCGAAAAACAGCGCACGGCGCGGAGATTTCCGCGCCGTGCGTTTTGCTTAAAAACATTCTTTAACGCAAGCCCTCAACCGCTTCAAAAAGTCCGTGCCGGTTGCAGTATGCGTATATTCCTTTCACGCCGCCGATTTTGAATCTCGCCTCGGCGTTCCCCTCGGGATACAGTTTCAAAAACTGCACTTTATCGTCCGATATCGCCGCTAAAAAAGAAATATGATGGCTTTTTTCCATAGGGTGATCGAGCGTGACGAAGTATTCGTCTTCAACCGTACGAACTTTGACGGTATGCTCCTCCGACGCGGGCTCAGGGAGCGCGGGCGGCAGGGTTATGCCGCAGCAGCTTATCACCGCTTCACCCACGGCGCCGATAATATTTCCGCAAACCGGGCAGACGTAAAACCTGCCCTTGCCAATATCGGAAGAGCGGTTGCGGTTTCGTACGTCCTCGCCGGAGAGCAGTTCTATTACCGAAATGCCGAGCGCGTCCGCAAGCGACTCAAGCAGACAGACATCCGGGAAACCGCGCCCCGTTTCCCATTTGCTTACGGCTTTATCGCTGACGAGAAGCTTTTTTGCAAGCTCTTCCTGCGTCATTTTTTTATCCTCGCGCAGTTTGCGTATTACCGCGCCGGTAACGTATTTGTCCATAAAATCGCCCCTTTGTCCTTATAATACCACGGGCGTTTTCAAATGACAACCTACGCTCGGTAGAGTGAAAAGGCGGGCATTTTGCAGCGTATTAAAATCTTGAATTATGAAACGATATATGATATAATAACTTATCAGGCAGATGATATTACCCGAAAGGGTTTAACCGCCTGAAAATAAAAAGGAGAAGAGTAAATGAAAACTGAACAAATCACTGTAACCGGCAACGGAATCGGAATAGATAAAGCGCTTGAGGCAACGGAAAAACTCGGAAACGAAGCCGGGCTTGATAAAAAATCGGCGCTGCATCTCCGCCTTATCGCCGAAGAACTGTTCGGTATTCTGCGCGGCATTGCCGGGGAGGTTGAGGCGTGCTGCTGGGCACAAGCCGAGGGCAGGGCTTTTGAAGTCTGTATGAAGTCGGAAGTGAAAATGACCGATGAATTACGCGAGCGGCTGATAGCCGTATCCACAAGCGGCAAAAACTCCGCCGCGTTAGGAGTTATGGGCAAGATTCGCGTTATGATAGCGGATATGCTGGTTTCCGCAAAAGAAACTATGCCCTACGCAATGATGAACACGGCGGCGGCATATAACGCCGCGACCCCTTATGTGTGGACTATGTCGGAATATAAGACCGCGGTTAAAAATGACATCGAAAACAGCCGTGAGGCATGGGACGAACTTGAAAAATCCGTAATTGCCAACATCGCCGACGATGTCAAGGTAAGCATACTGGGTAAAAGCGTCGGCATAACCGTTTATAAAACATTCAAATAAAAACAAATAACAGAAAGAGGAAAAAGCAATGACAATCACAAAAGCACAAAACGGAAATGAACTCGTAGTTTCTCTGGAAGGCAGACTCGATACGGTTACCGCGCCGGAGCTTGAAGCTGAATTCAAGGCGTCTTTAAGCGGCGTAACCGCGCTCACACTTGATTTTGAAAAACTCGAGTACATATCATCCGCGGGTCTTCGCGTTCTGCTTTCGGCACAGAAGGTGATGAACACTCAGGGCGAAATGAAAGTAATAAACGTAAACGAGACCATTATGGAAATATTCGAGGTCACGGGTTTTTCGGATATACTTACCGTTGAATAGACCGGCAAAGTAATATGAAAGAAAAAAAGACGCCGTTTTTTGCAAGGCTGCGTGAAAGACTTACTGCCGATGAAATGTTTCACGAGACCGAGTATCAGGCAAACCGTCTCGGTGCGCTTATTCTTTTTTGCAGCGGTATTATTCTGCTTATAATTCTTATTCTCACCGCGCTGGGCGTGTTCCTTCTGCCGCTTAGCTCGGTCTTTTCTCCTGCCGTTCAGGCAATAGTGGAGATTATAATACTGCTTGTTATATGCCGCCTTGTGAAGTACGACGCGTGGTGGCTTAAACCGCTTTTGCTGCTCGGACTGGTTCTGGTTTATGCCCGGCTTGACGGTATGCTTACTCACAAAGCGGCGATACTTATGGTTATTCCCGTGGTTTTCAGCAGCCGTTATTTTTCAAGACGGCTTACCGTTTTCACGTCGATACTGTCAACGGTGGTTTTTGCCTGCTCCGCGTACTGGGGCGCTACGCACGGCCTTATAAATCTTAACATCGTAACCTTCCCCGAGGGAACGGTAATGACCGCGACCGGCGGTTTTTTGGGCGAGGCGATACAAAATGCCGGCGCGACTGACAGAATGCTTATCGTCAACACGCTGATATTCGATTATCTGCCGAAGTGGCTGATGTTTTCCATTATATCGATAATAAGCTGTAATATCGCCCGCCGCGGACGCGACCTCGTTGTAACACAGCATGAAAAGGATTTGAAGAGCGCGCGCATAGAGTCGGAACTTAACCTTGCTACGAGTATTCAGGCGGATATGCTGCCGAATATCTATCCGGCTTTCCCCGAAAGGACCGAATTTGACATATACGCAACTATGGATCCGGCGAAAGAGGTAGGCGGCGACTTTTATGACTTTTTCCTTATTGACGACGACCATCTCTGTATGGTAATGGCGGACGTTTCCGGAAAGGGCGTTCCCGCGGCGCTCTTTATGATGGCGTCTAAGATTATTCTTGCCAACAACGCCATGATGGGCAAAAGCCCCGCGAGAATTCTGGCGGATACCAACGCGGCGATATGCTCAAATAACCGCGAGGAAATGTTCGTTACGGTATGGCTGGGTATTTTTGAGATTTCCACCGGTAAGCTGACCGCCGCCAACGCGGGACACGAGTATCCCGTTATTAAGCGCGCAAACGGAGAGTTTGAACTGCTTAAAGACAAACACGGCTTCGTGATAGGCGGTATGGACGGAACCGTATACAGGGAATATGAGCAGACCTTCGAGCCCGGCTCAAAGCTGTTTCTTTATACCGACGGCGTTCCCGAAGCGACCGATGCAAACGGCGAAATGTTTACGGCGGAACGTATGCTTGAAGCGCTTAACGGCAACAGCTCGGCGGATCCCGAGTCGATACTTAGAAGCGTTCGTTCGGCGGTTGACGGTTTTGTAAATAAGGCGGAGCAGTTTGATGATTTGACAATGCTTTGCTTTGAGTATAAGGGACTTGAAAAGTAATTCTTTACGGCTATAATAACCGTTTGTTAGTGTGATGTGGGATGATTAAAAAGGTTTTCAGGCAAATGCTCGCGGCTCAGATACTCTCTGCGATGACGGTCATGATATGTATGCTGGTTGACAGTATCATTATCGGACGTTTTCTCGGAGTAGACGCGATGACCGCCTACGGGCTCGCTAACCCGGTACTGCTTATTTTTGCGGCGGTGGGAAGTATGCTTTCCGCCGGCATACAGGTGGTATGCGGTAAATTTATGGGAATCGGTGACCGCGAGGGAACAAACCGCTGTTTTTCGGCGGCGGTGTTTCTCGTTGCGGCAATTTCCGCGGCGGGGCTCGTTTTGGTGCTTGCGCTTTCTTCGCCGCTTTGCGTGTTTCTCGGCGCCGGGAAACCCGTGTCGGACAACAGGGTGTTTTTCCTTACTCAGGATTACCTTCGCGGCTTTATTGTCGGCGCGCCGGCGTTTCTCTGCGCGATGATAATGGTGCCGTTTATGCAGATGTCCGGCAACAGGACAAGACTTGTTGCGGCGGTGGCGGCGATGACGGTTTCCGATATCGCTTTTGATTTGCTGAATGTTTACGTCTTTAAGGGCGGCACGCTCGGTATGGGGCTGGCTTCAAGTTTCAGTTATTATATCGCGCTTGTTATCGGCGGGTCATATTTCTTAAAGAAGAACAGTATGTTCCGTTTAAGCCTTAAAGGGATAACGGCAAAAATTTGCGCCGATATTTTCAAAAACGGAATACCCACTATGCTTAATCAGGTGAGTATGGTATTGCTCGTATTTCTTTTTAATAAATTGCTTCTGTACGTCGGCGGCAACATTTCGGTCGCCGCGTATTCCATTGTTTCCACAATAGGAAATATCTGTTACTGCTTCGGCGCGGGTATAGGCGCGGTCGCGCTTATGATGTCTTCGCTCTTTTACAGCGATGAAGACCGGCGCGCGCTTTATACCATTGTCAGAACCATGGCGTTTTACGCGGTCGTTTCCACCGCGGCGGTGATTGGCGTTCTGATGTTCGCGGCGCCGTTCCTTGTCGGCCTGTTCATTTCGGGTGATTCCGGACCGCGGGAAATAGCGGCGGCGGGTGTGCGGCTGTTCTCACTCTCTTTGATGCCGAGCGCCCTTAACACCGCGTTTAAGAATTTTTATCAGGGGACGGAGCGCACAAGACTTACGAGGATAATTTCGGTATTGCAAAGCTTTGTTTTTACCGCGATTTACGCGGTGATACTCAGCCGTTTTTTCAAAACCACGGGCGTTTGGTGCGGCTGGGTGCTCGGGGAGTCGACCACGCTTTTGTTTATCTGCGTATTTGTCTGGCTTAAAAACAAAAAAATCGCGGTTTCTTCAAAAATCTACGCGCTTCTTCCGAAAGATCTCGGTACCACACAGGATAACTGTTTTGATATTACGGCGCGGACGACGGCGGAAGTTGTCGCGGCGTCCGAAAAGGCGACGGCATTCTGTCTTGAACGCGGCGAGAGCGAGCGCGACAGCAGACTGATTTCTCTTTGCATTGAAGAAATGGCAAATAATATAGTTGAACACGGCTTTACAAAGGATACCCGCAAGGACCATACAATAGATATCCGCCTTATTTTCAAGGATGATAAGCGGCTTATCCGTATACGCGACAACTGTGTTAATTTCGATCCGATCGCCTATATGGATTTACATAAAACCGACGACCCCACGGTACATATCGGTATACGCCTTGTAATGAAAATGGTGAAGGACGCAAACTATGTTTGCTCACTCGGGCTTAATAACCTTACGCTTGCCCTTTGATACAGACTTGATTTTGTGTAAAACGGAGGTAACAATATGACTGAAAAAACAACAGCGGCGCCGGTAACGGTAGTTTTATCCGGCAGGATAGATTCGGCAAACGCCGCCGAGACCGAAGCCGCCATTAACGCACAGCTTGCCGGCAAGGGCGACGTGCCGGTGATTTTAGACGCGACAAACCTCGAATATATATCCAGCGCGGGACTCAGAGTAATTCTGCGCATTAAAAAGCTCAGCCCCGAGCTTAAAATAATCGGTGTAAAATCAGAGGTCTACGAAATATTCGAGATGACCGGCTTTACCGAAATGATGACGGTTGAAAAAGCGTACCGCACCGTTTCGGTCGAGGGTTGCGAAGTAATAGGCGAGGGCGCGAACGGCAAGGTTTACCGCATAGACGGCGATAACGTAGTAAAGACCTACAAAAACGCCGACGCTTTAGCGGAAATTCAGCATGAGCGCGAAGTCGCCAGACTTGCGCTCGTATTAGGCATACCGACCGCTATTTCATACGACGTTGTGAAAGTGGGCGACAGTTACGGTTCGGTATTCGAGCTGTTGGACGCGAAGTCATTTTCAAAGCTTTTGGCGAGAGAACCGGAGCGCTTTGACTGGTGCGTCGGGGAATACGTGAAAATGCTTAAAAAGATACATTCCACGGTAGTACCCGAGGGGAAACTGCCCGCTTTCAAGACAAAGATACTGAACGCTATACGCAGGACGAAAGAGCTCCTGCCCGGCGACCTCGGCGAAAAGCTTCTTAAAATGACCGAGGATATACCGGAAAGCAACAATATGATACACGGCGATTACCATACTAAAAATATCGTGCTTGCCGGCGACGAGGTGCTGGTAATTGATATGGATACCCTTTCGGTCGGTCATCCGATTTGCGATTTTATGCGTATGTACAGCGCGTATATCGGTTATTCCGAAAACGATCCGGAGATTATTCTCAAATTCCAGGGTTACAGTCAGGAGGTCGCAAACCGCTTCTGGCACGACACTCTCGCCGCGTATCTCGGCACCGATGACGAGAGTGAAATCGAGGCGGTCAACGACAAGGTGCGTTGCCTTTCATACGGATACCTGCTTGACTGGGGTACCCGGCATAACGCAAGCGGCGACTTACTCGCGCTTTGGAAGAGCCGCCTTATCGAGCTTTTGCCGCGTATCGATTCGTTTACCTTTGAAATCGCGGAAAACGCGGGCGGCGACCCGAATGAGCTTGAGCTGGAGGCGACCACGGAGAATCTGCAAACGGTTATTGACTTTGTGGATGCGCGGCTTGCCTCGGTTGAATGTCCGTTAAAATCCAAAATGCAGCTTGACCTCGCCGTAGAGGAAATATTTGTCAACATCGCAAATTACGCGTACGCGCCCGGCAGAGGAAAAGCGAGAGTTCGCGTTGAGGTTTCGGGCGACCCCGTCACGGTCGCTATCACCTTTATCGACAGAGGCGTTCCGTACGATCCGCTTAAAAAGGTCGATCCGGACGTTACGCTTTCGGCGGAGGAAAGGGATATCGGCGGTCTCGGTATTTTTATGACAAAAAAGGTAATGGACGATATTTCCTACGAATACAAAAACGGTCAGAATATTCTGACGCTTAAGAAAATGATTTGACGGGAGCGTGCGTGATATTTCAAACGTGGCAGGTAAAATCGATTTGCATATGCACACCACGGTTTCCGACGGTACCGATACGCCCGCTTTGCTGGTGCAAAACGTCAGGGACGCGGGCATAAAGGTGTTTTCCGTGACCGATCACGACGCGGTGAAATCAGCGGGTATCATACGCCCGCTTTTGGGTGACGGCGACCCGGCGTTTATTCCCGGCGTTGAGTTTTCGTGCAGGGATGACGGCGGCAAATACCATATTCTCGGATACGGCTTCGACCCCGAAAGCACCGCGGTCAGATACGTTGTGGAGCACGGACACTCAATACGTATGAAAAAGGTCACGGCGCGGCTTGAATTTTTGAAGTCGGAATTCGGCTTCGTCTTTCCGAAAGAGGACGTTGACAAATTGCTTTCGCTTGACAACCCCGGCAAGCCGCACATCGGAAACCTTATGGTCAGGCACGGCTTTGCCGATACCAAGGAAAACGCGATAAACAATTATATTAACCGTATTCGTTTTACCGATGAATATATAGGACCCAAAGAGGCGATTTCCGGTATTGTAGCCGCCGGCGGTATACCGGTGCTCGCCCATCCGTTTTACGGCAGCGGCGACGAGCTTATTATTGGCGGCGATATGGAAAAACGGCTCTTACGCCTTATAGAGTGCGGGCTTCGCGGCATAGAGGCATATTACTCGGGTTTTTCCGAAAAGATGTGCGGCGAGGCGCTTTCACTTGCCGAAAGATTTGACTTGTACGTCACCGCGGGCAGCGATTACCACGGCGGCAATAAGCTGGTAAAACTCGGCGACACCGGGCTTTCGGGTGAGACAGAATACCCAAAGGGGCTGCGCCGTTTTTTGGAAGCCGTGCTTTAACGGTTTTGAGTATTAAACGTATATAATCCAAAAACCCGGTAAATCACCGGGTTTTTTGAGCGCTGTTTTCAGATTTCAGAAAGGGCAGAGGTATGAAATATAAGAATTATATATTTGATTTCGGCAACGTGATAGTTCGTTTCGAGCCGGAAATAATGATGAGTCCCTACATTCCGGATAAAGAGGACAGACGTTCAGCCGGCAAAGTAATATTTGACCGCGCATACTGGGATAAGTTGGACGCCGGAAGTATAACCGACGGGGAAGTAATATCCGGTATAAAATCGCGTTTGCCCGCACGACTGCACAAGGCCGCCGTCGACGCGTACTTGAACTGGTATTGTAATCTGCCGTTTATCAGCGGTATGGATGACCTGATAAAGGAAATAAAAGAAAAGGGCGGAAGACTTTTTCTGCTTTCAAATATCAGTACCGGTTTTGCCGAAAATTACAGTAAGATAGATAGTCTGCGCGAGCTGTTTTCGCTTTTCGACGGACTCGTTTTTTCAGGCCCCGTAAAAACAGTGAAGCCGGACTTGCGGATTTTTGAATATTTGCTTAAAAAATATGATATCAGCGCGAAAGAGAGCGTTTTTATAGATGATAACCCCGCAAACATAAACGCCGCCGCAAAAATACCGGTTAAAGGATATCTTTTTGACGGCGACGTGAAAAAACTGAAATCAAGTATTATTTGATAAGAACAGGCGGCGGTACGGATATCACCGAAAAGCTTTGAAGCATCCGAGTATAACGCCCCGGCGGTTTTGCCGGGGCGTTGTGCGCTTTATTTATTTCATTATAAATTTCAGTATATCCTCCGCGGACTGCTCGCGGCAGGTGTCGTTATGTATTTCGTGGCGGCAGTTCCGGTAAAGGCGGATTTCCACATTACAGCCGTTTTCTTTTAAGTTCTTATAAACGGTACGCACGCCCTTGCCGTAATCGCCGACAGGGTCATCCTCGCCCGAGATAATAAGTATCGGCAGGTCGCGGCGAACAGAGGCGAACCACGCTTTTTTATTGCAAAGCGAATTAAGCTTTATAAGGTCGCCGAGCGCCGAAAGGGTGAAACGGAAGGTGCAAAGCGGGTCCGCGGCGTATGCGGCGCGCACGCCGGTGTCTTTCGTAAGCCACGCGTATTTGTCGCCCTCTTCAAAACGCTTGTTATAGGCGCCGAACGCCATATTTTCTATAAAAGATGAATAAGCGCGCTTCCCCTTAAAGAGAGAAAATATCTTTATAAGCGCAAGTCCCGCGCCCGCCGCGGGGTTAGGTCCGCCGGTGCCGCAGATTATCAGCTTGTCGATACCGTCCTTGTACTTCTGCGCCGTCATTCTCACTATAAAAGACCCCATGCTGTGACCGAAGAGATAATAAGGAATGCCGGGATAGTCTTTTTTTACGGCGTCGCCGAAACGCATTACATCGTCGATAAGATATTTGTAACCGTCCTTTTCGGCGATAAAGCCGAACTCGTTTTCACCCGCGGTTTTTCCGTGTCCCAAATTATCAAAACCGCAGGCGACGTATCCGGCGGACGCGATAAGCGAAAGCAAAGCGTCATACCTGCCGATATATTCCGTCATGCCGTGAACAATGTGAAATATACCTTTAGGCGCCGAGGCGGGCAAATAGATAACGCCTTTAAGAGTATGAACGCCGTCGCTTGAGAGAACCTCTTTTTTGATGATTTCCGTATTCAAAGTATCACTCCTTGTGAAAAGTCATAGTGCTTTTTATCGCCTGGCGCCAGCCCGAAAGAAGCGCCTGACGTTTGTCATCCCCGATTTCCGGCGTGAAAGCGCTCAATTCGCCCGAAAGCTTTTTAAGCGACTCTCGGCTTTCGTAAAAGCCGCAGGTAAGCCCCGCAAGCAGCGCGGCGCCGAGCGCCGTCGCCTCCGCGTTTTGGGGACGGCAGACCTCTATATCCGAAATATCCGACTGAAACTGCATTAGAAAGTTGTTTCTCGAAGCGCCGCCGTCAACCTTTAACTTCTTAATCGCGTTTGATGAATCCTCCGTCATTGCAACCAGTAAATCATTGGTTTGATAGGCGATGGATTCAAGGCAGGCGCGTATAATGTGGTTCCGGTTGGTGCCGCGTGTTATGCCGCAGATAGTGCCGCGGGCGTACATGTCCCAATATGGGGTCCCGAGTCCCGAAAACGCCGGTACAACGTAAACACCGCCGCTGTCCTCAACCGCGGTCGCCGCCGCTTCGCTTTGAGCGGCGCTTGAAATAAGCTTCATTTCATCTCTTACCCACTGGATAACCGCGCCGCCTATAAACACACTGCCCTCGAGGGCGTACTGAGGCGTTTCGCCGTCGAGCGTTGCTGCCACGGTCGTAACAAGCCCGTGACTGCTTTTAACCGCGTCTGCGCCTGTATTCATAAGCAGAAAACAGCCGGTGCCGTAGGTGTTTTTAGCGTCGCCCGGTTCAAAGCAGTGCTGACCGAAGAGCGCCGCCTGCTGGTCGCCCGCTATGCCGCATACCGGCACCTTGACGCCGGTGATATCGACCTCGCCGAAATTACTGCCGCTCGGAAGCACTTCGGGAAGCATTGAGCGCGGTATACCGAATATTTCAAGCAGTTTTTCGTCCCACGAAAGCGTGTGGATATTAAAAAGCATGGTGCGCGACGCGTTGGTCATATCTGTGGCGAAGATTTTGCCGCCGGAAAGCTTATAAAGCAGATAGGTGTCCACGGTGCCGAAAAGAAGCTCGCCCCTTTCGGCTTTCTCTCTCGCGCCCGGCACGTTATCAAGTATCCATTTAATCTTGGTCGCGCTGAAATAGGCGTCGATTTTAAGCCCGGTGGTATCGGTTATGTAATCCTCCACGCCCTGCTTTTTTATCTGCTCGCACATTTCGGCGGTGCGTCTGCACTGCCATACTATGGCGTTATAAACCGGCTCGCCGGTGTTTTTATCCCAGACGACGGTGGTTTCGCGCTGATTTGTAATACCTATCGCGGCAACGTCGTTTGCCGAGGCGTGCGCGGCGGCGAGCGCCTCTATAACCGAGGAATACTGCGCGGTGAAAATTTCCGTCGGGTCATGCTCGACAAAAGAGGGCTGCGGATATATCTGCCTGAACTCGTGCTGTGCCGTCGCCACCGCGCGGCAGTCTTTGTCAAAAAGTATTGCGCGTGCGCTTGTAGTCCCCTCATCAAGGGTAAGGATATACTTTTTCATATATTTCCTCCGTCGTTATTCTACCGCTATTCTCGGCACCCTCGGCGCGATACCGCAAACCGTTTCGTAACTTATCGTACCGCACTTTTCGGCTATCTCGTCAACCGAAAGGTCTTTGCCGAAGAGTATTACCTCGTCGCCCGTTTTTATGTCGCCTATGCCGTTTACGTCTATCATCAGCTGGTCCATACACACCCTGCCGGTGACTTTAACCCGCCTGCCGCACACGAGCAGTTCGCCGGTGTTTGAAAGCTTACGCGGATAGCCGTCGGCATAGCCTGCCGCGACGGTGGCGATTTTCATGTCCCGCGGCGCCGTATAGGTCATGCCGTAGCTTACGGGGGTATCCTTTTTGACCGTTTTTACAAACGATACCACCGATTTGAGCGTCATTACCGGGATAAGCTTCATATCGGGGTCAAAATCACGGTCGGGCGACAGTCCGTAGAGGATTATTCCCGGGCGCACGGTATTGAAAGTGTATTTTTCGCGGCAAATCGCCGCCGAATTATCGCAATGTATATATTCGGGGCATATGCCGTTTTCGCGCAGAAAATCAACGCCTTTAAGAAAACGCTCATGCTGTGCCTCGGTAAACTTCACGCAACCGCCGTCATCCGAATCCGCGGCGGCAAAGTGGGTAAAAACGCCCTCTGTGTTAAGGCGCGGCAGTTTTGCCGCGAGGAGCAGGTCTTGCGCTTCGCAGTCGCAGTCGCCTCTGAAATCAAATCCGAGTCGCGACATACCGGTATCGAGTTTAAGGTGAATGTTTATATCCGCATTCGCCTTGCTTGCGCAGTCCGACAAATGCCTTGCGTATTCAAGCGAGTAAACGCACTGCGAAATATTGTTCTCTGCAAGCGTTTTTGCGAGGTTTGCGGGCGTGTAGCCGAGTATCAGCACAGGGGCGGTTATTCCGCACTTTCGCAGAGATATCGCCTCGTCGATATTGGATACCGCAAAGGCGTCGGCGCCCAGCTTTTCAAGAAACGGCGCGACGATATCCGCGCCGTGACCGTAGGCGTTTGCTTTTACCACCGCCATTATTTTCGCGCCTTTCGCGCGCCTTTTAATTTCCTTAAAATTGTTTTCAAGGGCGCTTAAACTTATTTCCGCCCATGTTCTGTGCAAATAATCCAAAATCAACACCCGCAAATCAAACGTTAAATCTGAAAAGGACGATGTCGCCGTCCTGCATTACGTAATCCTTACCTTCGCTTCGCACGAGTCCCTTTTCTTTCGCCGCGGTCATACTGCCGCCGGAAGCGATGAAATCATCGTAAGATACGACCTCGGCACGTATAAAGCCGCGCTCGAAATCACTGTGTATCTTGCCCGCCGCCTGAGGCGCTCTGGTGCCTTTTTTAATGGTCCACGCGCGCACTTCGGGTTTTCCCGCGGTCAGGTACGAAATAAGGCCTAAAAGCGAGTAACACTTTTGTATCATACGGTCAAGTCCCGATTTTTCAAGCCCGAGCTCCTCTAAAAACAGCAGTTTTTCTTCTTCGCTGAGCGAGGATATCTCGGCTTCAAGCGCGGCGCAAACCGGCAGTATTTCGGCGCCCTCGCTTTCGGCTATTTCTTTGACTTTAAGGTAGTTGGCGTTTTCTTCAATACCGCCTCTGAAATCCTCCTCGCTCATATTGCAGGCGTATATGACCGGCTTGTATGAGAGCAGACTTGTAGTGGCGAGTATCTCCTTTTGCCAGTCCTCGGGCGCTTCAATGCTTCTCGCGCTTTTGCCGCTTTCGAGATGCGCGGTCAGCTTCTTTAAGAAATCGACCTCGCCTTGCATGCTTTTATCGCCTTTGAGCGCTTTTTGCGCCTTATCAAGACGCCTGCCGACTATTTCGAGGTCTGAAAGTATGAGTTCTATGTTTATAGTGTCGATATCCCTTACCGGGTCCACCGAGCCCTCAACGTGGATGATATCGGTACTTTCAAAACAGCGCACTACGTGAACGATGGCGTCAACCTCGCGGATATGGGACAGGAATTTGTTTCCGAGACCCTCGCCGCCCGAGGCGCCCTTTACAAGACCCGCGATGTCGACAAACTCTATGACCGCCGGGGTGAATTTATCCGGTTTGTATATTTCGGCGAGCTTTTCAAGCCGCGCGTCGGGTACGCTTACCATACCGACGTTCGGTTCAATGGTGCAGAACGGGTAATTTGCCGACTGCGCTCCCGCGTTTGTTATAGCGTTAAAAAGGGTCGATTTACCGACATTCGGCAACCCTACCATACCGAGTTTCATTGCTTTTTTGCCTCCAACAAAGTAAAATACACACTAATTATATAATATTATAATGAAAAAAGCAAATTTTTTGAAAAAAACATTTTAATTTTCGGCGCGGATATAGTATAATGATTTAAGTAAAGGGGGAAATCTTTTGAAGACCGAATACAAAATTTCTCTTGACAGAATAATAAAGGAATTTTCGCTCGAAGAACTGTGTATGCCGAAAAGCAGTGAGGAAATACTCATTTCAAGTCCCGAGATAAACCGTCCGGGCTTACAGTTTGCCGGCTACTTTGAATACTTCGCGCCCGAGCGGATACAGATACTCGGTATCAGCGAGATAGAATTTCTGCGTAGGTTTACCGAGGAAAAGGCGCGCGAGCGCATAGAAAAGTTTTTTTCAAACGCTCCCGCCGCGGTGATAATCGCGCGCGGACTGCACGTTGAAGATTATTATATCGAGATAGCGCGCAAGTATTCCGTGCCGCTTCTGCGTTCGAGCGTGAGCACGTCGGAGTTTACCTCGGCGCTTATCGCTTTTCTTAATCTGCATTTAGCGCCCCGCATTACCCGTCACGGCGTTTTTGTGGAGGTTTACGGTGAGGGTATTCTGATACTGGGCGAGAGCGGAATAGGAAAGAGCGAAACGGCGATAGAGCTTGTAAAACGCGGTCACCGTCTTATAGCGGACGACGCGGTTGAAATAAAAAAAGTGTCGAGCAAATCGCTTGTCGGTTCGGCGCCGGATAATATCCGGCATTTTATCGAGCTTCGCGGCATAGGTATAATAAATGCCAGCCGCATATTCGGTATAGGCGCGGTAAAGCCTACCGAAAAGGTAGACCTTGTAATCAACCTTGAACTTTGGGACGTTAACAAGGTGTACGACAGAATGGGTATAGATAATCAAACCACGGAAATACTCGGTCTTAGTATTCCTTCAATGACCATACCGGTAAAACCGGGCAGAAACTTGGCTGTGATAATAGAAGTTGCCGCAATGAACAGCAGGCAGAAAAAACTCGGCTACAACGCGGCGGAGGATCTGCTTAACCGTCTCGGTATGGCAGATGATTTGACCGGCGGTAAAAAATAAACGGAGGGGAAAGAATTGTACAGACTCGGAATTGATTTGGGCGGCACTAACATAGTTGCCGGAATAGTTGACGATAATTATAAAATAATATCAAAGGCACGCGCGAAGACCGCGCTGCCGAGACCCGCGGAGCAGATAGTCGATGATATGGCAAATCTTGCCTTGCAGGCGGCTAGGTTCGCGGGGCTTACTTTTGACGATATCGGGAGTTTCGGCATAGGAACGCCCGGATCGGTCGAGGCGGAAAGCGGAACGGTGATTTACGCGAACAACCTCAATTTCCACGATGTACCGCTCGCCGATATGATGTTCAGCCGCACCGGCAAGAAATTCAGAATAGCAAATGACGCCGACAGCGCCGCCTACGGCGAGTTCATAGCCGGCGCGGGCAAGGGTACGCGCGATTTTGTTATGATAACGCTCGGTACGGGCGTCGGCGGCGGCGTAATAATTGAGGGAAAGATACGCTCCGGCTTTAACGGCGCGGGCGGCGAGCTCGGTCATACGGTAATTCAGATGAACGGCGAGGCGTGCACCTGCGGCAGAAACGGCTGTTTTGAGGCGTACGCTTCCGCAACTGCGCTCATAAGGCAGACTAAGCAGGCGATGATAAGGCATGCCGACAGCTATATGTGGAAGCTTTGCGGAAACGACATCAACCGCGTGACCGGACGTACCGCGTTTGACGCGATGCGCGCCGACGATAAGGCGGGTAAAGCGGTGGTTGACGCGTATATCGGCTATCTCGCTGTCGGCGCCGCAAACATAATCAACACCTTCCAGCCCGAGGTGCTCTGCATAGGCGGCGGCATTTCAAAAGAGGGAGATACCATCATAAAGCCGCTTATGGCGATAGTTTCGGGCGATAACTACGCACGTTCCATAAAGAAAAAGACCGAAATAAAAACGGCGCTTCTCGGCAACGACGCCGGCATAATAGGCGCGGCGTGTATCGGTGACGGGAAATAATTATTTTTTGGAGTGTTTATGGGCAAGGCAGAATTCATCAGCGCTATAAAGAGCGGCGGCGCGGCTTTTGCGGAAAACGAGCCGATGTCGAAGCATACCACCTTCAAAATAGGCGGTAACGCCGACGTGTTCGTAACCCCGCGGGATGAAAGCGAGTTGCTTTTTGCCGTGAGCGCGGCAAAAAGCGCGGGGCTTCCTTATTATGTAACCGGCAACGGCTCCGACCTGCTCGTTTCGGATAAGGGAATAGAGGGCGCGGTTATCTGCCTTGAAAAAATGCGGGGAATATCGCTTGGCGAAAACACGGCCGCGGTATCCGCGGGGCAGAGCATGATGTCGCTTTGCTTGTCACTTCAAAAGGCAGGGCTTGGCGGTCTTGAATTCGCCTACGGAATACCCGGTACCGTCGGCGGCGCGGTTTATATGAACGCGGGCGCTTACGGCGGCGAAATAAAAGACGTTATCGTTTCGGCAAGGTATCTTGATAAATCGGGTGAGGTTAAAGAAATAGGCAAGGATGAGATGCGCTTCGGCTACCGCAAAAGCGTTTTTCAGGAGAACGGCGGCATAATTCTTTCCGCAACTTTTTTCCTTAATAACGACGACCCCGAAAGCATACTTGAAAGAATGAACGATTACTACTCCCGCAGGACGGCAAAGCAGCCGCTCGATTATCCGAGCGCGGGCAGCGTTTTCAGACGTCCCGAGGGCAATTTTGCCGGTACGCTTATTGAAAAAAGCGGACTTAAAGGCGCAAGCGTGGGCGGCGCCGCGGTCAGCGTGAAGCACGCGGGATTTATAGTCAATACCGGCGGCGCGACAAGTGAGGACGTTAAAGAACTCATTGAAATAATAAAACAGAAGGTTTCAGCCGACAGCGGCGTGGACCTTCAGACGGAAGTTATATTTATCGGCAGGTGAGATTTATGAATCTGGTAATTGTAACGGGGCTTTCAGGCGCCGGAAAATCACAGGCGGCAAACGCGCTTGAAGATATGGGATACTACTGCGTGGATAATATACCGCCGGCGATTATCCCCGCGTTCGTCGACCTCTCAAAGCGCGAAAGCGAGGGCTTTTCAAAGCTCGCGGTCGTAACGGATATACGCGGCGGCAGTATGTTTTCGGATATTGAAAGGGTTTTGGTGCGGCTTAAAACAATGGGGATAGAGTATAAAATACTCTTCCTTGACGCCTCGGACGACGTGCTTATCCGCAGGTATAAGGAAAACCGCCGCAAGCACCCGCTTTGCGACGCGGAGGGGCTTTCGCTTTCGGACGCGGTGAAGTCCGAGCGTGAAAAGCTTGCGCGTATCCGCTCAATGGCGGACTTTGATATAGATACAAGTCTTCTTTCAAGCGCACAGCTTAAAACCATACTTACGGAAACCTTCTTAAAGAGCGCCGAGAGCGGACTGCGTATTCTCTGCAAATCGTTTGGCTTCAAGTACGGAATAGATACCGACGCTGACAATATTTTCGACGTGCGCTGTCTTCCGAATCCGTACTATGTTGACGAACTTAAATACAGAACCGGACTTGAAGCGGAGGTAAGCGACTACGTAATGAACAGTCCCGACAGTGAAAAATTCAAAAAATCGGTCTTTGAGTTTGCCGATTTTTCAATTCCGCTTTACATAAAAGAGGGTAAAAGTCAGCTCGTTTTCTCGTTTGGCTGTACCGGCGGCAAGCACCGCTCGGTGACATTCGCGGAACTGCTTTGCGCCTACCTTAAAGGAAAGGGCTATAACGCCAGCGTGATACACAGGGATATAGATAAAGATTAGGTGATTTGATGTCTTTTTCCTCTGACGTTAAAACAGAACTATGTAAAATCAGGCCGCCTGCGGGCGGCAGGTTGCCGCTTGCATACGGCTTCCTGCTGTTCAGCAGGTCTTTTTCGGTAAAGGGCATAAAAATGCAGACCGAAAACGAAGCGGTTGCGCGTTTCTTTTCAAGGCTGATAAGCGGAGAATACGGTGTGGAATGCCTCATAAAAGCGGGCGGCGGCAAGCGCAGGGTATACGGTATAGACGTATCGAGCGAGGCGGACAGGCTTAAGCTCCTCGCCTCGGTCGACTTCGGCGTATACGAGGGTAAAATAAACCGCGAAACGCTGCGTTCCGACGCGCAAACCGCCTGCTTCATAAGGGGGGCGTTTCTCGCCTGCGGCCAGATAAGCGACCCCGAAAAGAATTGCCGGGTCGATTTTTCCGTAAAGGATAAGGCGTTGGCGCAGGAATTTCGCGAATTACTCCGCGAAAACTATATAGAAACCAATTTAAGCGTCCGCGGCAGCGGATATGTGGTTTACATAAAGCGCAACGAGATGATAACCAACCTGCTGACTTTCATCGGCGCCTCAATGCGAAGTCTCGAGCTTATTGAAACGAGCATACTGAAAAGCGTTAAAAACAACCTGAACCGTGCGGCGAACTGCGATAACGCAAACCTTGACCGCATGGTCGAGGCTTCTTACAGACAGCGCGAGGCGATAGCGTACCTTGATAAAAAGGGTATTTTGCAGACCCTGCCTGATGAACTTATCAAAACCGCCCGACTGCGGCAGGATAACGCGGAGGCTTCCATAAAGGAGCTTTGCGCGCTTTCGGGCGAACAGATAAGCCCGTCGGGGATGAATCACCGCTTAAGAAAAATTGTTGAGATTTACACGGAGCGTAAAAAATAAAGAGGGAGGAAATACGGCGTGGCGTTTACACATCTTCATCTTCATACCGAATACAGTCTGCTTGACGGCTGCTGCCGTATTGACAGGCTCGTTTCGGCTGTAAAAAAACTCGGGCAGACGGCGGTCGCCGTCACCGACCACGGCGTTATGTACGGCGCGATAGATTTTTATAAGGCGGCGCTTAAAGAGGGAATAAAACCGATTATCGGCTGCGAGGTTTACGTCGCGCCGAGAAAGCGCACCGATAAGCAAAAGGGATCTGACAGCGAGTACAGTCACCTTGTGCTGCTTTGCGAAAACAATGAAGGATATAAAAACCTTATAAAAATGGTGTCGCTTTCCTTTACCGAGGGATTTTATTCAAAGCCGCGAGTGGATAAGGAGCTGCTCGAAAAATACCACGGCGGCATAATCGCGCTTTCCGCCTGCCTTGCGGGTGAGATACCGAAGGCGCTCCTCTCACGCGATTATGACCGGGCAAAAGAGGTCGCAAACTGGTATAAATCGGTCTTCGGCGCGGAAAATTTCTTTCTTGAACTGCAAAATCACGGGCTCAGTGAGCAGGCGCAGATTAACCCTTATATACTTAAACTTTCCCGCGAAACCGGGATAAAAACGGTCGCCACAAACGACGTGCACTATATTGAAAAAGAAGACGCGTTTATGCACAAGGTGCTTTTGTGCGTTCAGACCGGCAGTAAAATTAACGAGAAAAACCCTCTTGAATTCAAAACAGAGGAGTTTTATCTCAAAAGCGAACAGGAAATGCGGCAGGCGTTCAGCGACTGCGCCGAGGCGGTGGAGAACACCGCGAAAATAGCCGAGCGGTGCAACGTAACATTCAAATTCGGCGAAATAAAACTGCCGTATTTTGATACCGGCGGCGAAAACCATTTTGAATATTTTAAGCGTCTTTGCTTTGAGGGGCTTAAAAAGCGCTACGGTGAAAATCCGTCAAAAGAGATCGTCGGGCGGCTCGAATACGAGCTTGGCGTTATAAGCAAAATGGGGTACGTCGATTACTATCTCATAGTCGGCGATTTTGTAAATTACGCAAAAAGCCACGATATACCCGTAGGACCCGGCAGAGGCTCGGGCGCGGGCAGTCTTGCGGCGTACTGTATAGGCATAACCGGTATTGACCCGATAAAATACAACCTGATTTTTGAACGCTTTCTTAACCCCGAAAGGGTATCTATGCCCGATTTCGATATAGACTTCTGTTATGTGAAGCGCCAGCAGGTGATAGATTACGTTATCCGAAAATACGGCGCCGACCATGTCGCCCAGATAGTGACTTTCGGTACCCTCGCCGCGCGCGCGGCGGTGAGAGACGTAGGGCGCGCCATGGATATACCTTACGCGTTTTGCGATAAGCTTGCAAAGCTCGTTCCGCAACGGCTCGGGATGACGCTTAAAGCGGCGCTCGGCGAGTCGAAGGAGCTTCGCGAGCTTTATGACGCCGACCCGCGCGCAAAATCGGTTTTCGATATGGCAATAAAGGTAGAGGGTATGCCGAGGCACGCCTCAACTCACGCCGCCGGTGTGGTTATATCCGATAAGCCGGTGAGCGAGTATGTGCCGCTCTCCCTTAACGATAACGCGACCGTAACCCAGTACACCATGACCGCGCTCGACGAGCTGGGACTTCTGAAAATGGACTTTTTGGGGCTTCGCAACCTGACTGTTATTTACGACTGTGAGCAGGCGGTAAGAAAAGCCGACCCTGCCTTTTCGGTCGAGAAAATACCGATGGATGACGCCGAGACTCTCAAAATGCTCGGCAGAGGCGATACCAACGGCGTTTTTCAGTTTGAATCAGACGGGATGAAAAACGTGCTTACGCGATTCGGACCGCAAAACATTGAAGACCTGATAGCGATTATCTCGCTTTACAGGCCGGGACCTATGGACTCCATACCGACCTATATCCACAACCGCCATAACCCGCAGGACGTGAAGTATGACACGCCCCTGCTTAAACCCATTCTCGAGGTTACGTACGGTTGTATAGTATATCAGGAACAGGTTATGCAGGTTTTCAGAAGTCTTGCGGGATATTCGCTCGGGCGCGCGGATATAGTGCGCCGCGCCATGGCTAAGAAAAAACACGACGTTATGGCGAGAGAGCGCGAGGCATTCGTTTACGGTGAGAAGGACAGCGACGGCAACGTCCTGTGCGAGGGCGCGGTAAACCGCGGCGTAAGCGAAAAGACGGCGCAGAAGATATTTGATGAAATGTCGGCGTTCAGCTCCTACGCCTTCAATAAATCGCACGCGGCGGCGTACGCCGTGCTCGCGTATATCACAGCGTATCTTAAATGCCACCATAAAAAAGAATATTTTGCCGCGCTTCTTACGAGCGTGCTCGATTCCGCCGGCAAAATAGCGCTTTATACGGGTGAGTGTAAAAACGCAGGCATAAAAATACTGCCGCCCTCCGTCAACGAGAGCGGCGAGGGCTTTACCGCCACTCCCGCGGGTATACGCTTCGGACTCCTGGCGGTAAAAAACCTCGGAAGAACGCTTATAGAAAAGCTGATAGCCGGGCGTGAAGACGGTGAATATACCGACCTTTACGATTTCTGCTCCCGGAACTACGGCAGGGAACTTAACCGCCGCGCCGTTGAAGGGCTTATCAAGAGCGGCGCGCTGGACGGACTCGGCGCAAACCGCAGAAGCATGATTTTTTCGATAGATAAAGTCTTTTCGGTTCTTGAAGGAGAAAAGAAGTATTCCCTCGGCGGTCAGATAGGCTTTTTTGACGCGGGAGAGGAAAGCGGAATTGAGCTTCCCGTTGTTGACGAAATGCCGCAAAGCGAACTGCTGGCTTTTGAAAAGCAGGCGACCGGAATGTATCTTTCGGGTCATCCGATGGGGCAGTATGCCGCCGCGGCGAAAAAGTCCGGCTGTACGCCGATAATAAATATTGTGTCGGGAAAGGTTGCCGACGGCGGTCGCGTTCGCGTAATGGGCATACTCGACGCAATAAAGGTAAAACAGCTTAAAAACGGCGGCACACTCGCTTCAACCGTTATTGAGGACGTGACGGCGGCGGTCGACGTGACGGTGTTTTCAGCCGCCTTTGAAATGTACAGGCAGTATCTTACCGCCGGTTCGGTGGTGGAGCTTACCGGTAAGGTTAGCGAGCGGGAGGACCGCAACACCGAAATAGTTTGCTCATCCGTAAAGCCGGTAGATGAAACCTGTATCGCAGATATGGCGGAACCGGAGCGCCTGAAAATAAGGGTGAGCAGTATTGTCGGCGCCGATTTTATGACGGCGCAAAAAATTATGGAGAGGTTCCCCGGCGAGTGCGGCGTTCTCGTGTATTGCCGTGATAACGGTAAGCGACTTTTAGCGCCCGAACGGCTCAACGTGAGCCGCGATGAAAGGCTGATAAGCGAGCTTAAAAGGGTGCTCGGTGAAAATAATGTGAAATTCGGCTGATAAAAACTTGATATTTTGCGGTATTTGCTGTATAATAACGTGGTTTGGAGTTGATATTTATGAAAACGATAGGTGTACTTACTTCCGGCGGCGACGCTCCCGGTATGAACGCCGCGGTGCGCGCGGTAGTCAGAACGGCGGTTTCGCTCGGTATGAACGTTAAGGGAATAAAGAGCGGTTACAGCGGACTTATACATGATGAGATAGTCGACCTTGACGCCCGCTCGGTATCCGATATAATCAGCCGCGGCGGCACTATTCTCTATACGGCGAGAAGTAAAAAATTCATGACAGAAGAGGGCGTGCTTATGGCGGTTGAGACCTGCAAAAAGCACGGTATAGAAGGCATAGTGGTAATCGGCGGCGACGGCTCGTTCCGCGGTGCGCGCGACTTGTCAAATCACGGCATACCCTGCGTTGGCGTTCCCGGCACCATCGATAACGATATCGCTTCTACCGAGTATACGATAGGTTTTGATACCGCTATGAATACCGCGGTGGAAATGATAGATAAAATACGCGATACCGCGCAGTCGCACCACCGCTGCTCCGTAATCGAGGTCATGGGCAGACACGCGGGATATATCGCGCTTCAGGTAGGTATCGCCACGGGCGCTACCGGTATTCTCGTGCCCGAACTGCCGGTAAATATAGATTCACTGGTCGAAAAAATACTGAAAGTTAAAAAAACCGGCAAAAAGCACTTTATAGTCGTAGTTGCCGAGGGCGTAGGCGGAGTAGATAAGATAGCTGAATACATTCAGGAAAAAACCGGCATTGATTCGCGCGCCACCGTGCTCGGTCACGTTCAGCGCGGCGGCAGTCCCACCGTGCGCGACAGGGTGCGCGCAACTCAGATGGGCAGCGCGGCGGTTCATCTGCTTTATAAAGGAATAGGCAACAGAGTTATTGCGTATAAGCGCGGCGAGATAGTTGATTTTGATATTCATGAGGCGCTCGGTATGACTAAAACCTTTGACGCCGGCATGATAGACGTTGCGCACGAAACGGCGATTTAGACGTTAGATATTAGACGTTAGACATTAGAAAAATACCGCGGCGAGATTTCGCCGCGGTGTTTTTTCAGTATTCGCCGATTTTTATTAGTGTTTTGCCTTGCCTTTCGGCGATAGCCGCGTATTTCGCGGCACCTTGACCGAAAGGGTTTGTGATATAGGTTACAACATATTGTGCTTGCTTTATCATCCAACGGTTACAAAAGTCAATTCTGAACCTGTGTGGTGTTTTCTCTATTCCTTCGGGGATAACCGCAAGAGAATAATCAAAAGTATCAAATTCGTTTTTGATCGTAGGTATTTCGGATAAAACCTTTTTGTAATCAATGTCATGTTCGGGCGACAATTCACTTAAAACCTCAAAACACATTCGGTCAAAAGTCCCGTGTGTGCCTACATAAAACTTATTTACGCCGTGGTTTTTAATCAGATTTATTATTGTTTCTTTAATTATGGCTTTTATTTCGTATGGAGCAAAACTGTGCCCGAAAAAAGTACAGACCGTAATATCACATCCTGATTAACTATATATAGGTAAATATTACGGTATAAATTCAAAAAAGTCAACCCATATATGGGTAATAACCGCCGTTTCTCATATTATCATTATTTTGTAATCGTAGGTAATGATAATGTTGAGGTGCGGTAATGAAATATAATCAACTGTACATAGACCGAATATCGGATTTATGTAAAAAGCGCGGAATATCAATCAATAAACTAGCGAATATGAGCGGAGTAAGGCAGTCTACTCTTGATAATATTATGAGAGGCATTTCAAAAAATCCCCGTGCGGCGACGCTCCACAAGATAGCGATTGCTTTTAATATGACGCTTTCGGAATTTTTGGATTTTAAGTTACTTAACGATTATTCTTTTGACGATAATGAAGAATAGTATTTATTTGAAACGGTAAAAAAAGATAACCGCGGCGAGATCTCGCCGCGGTTTTTGTTTGTAATTATTACAGTTCGTCGCTTATCAAATCATTTTCTCTGAATTGCAGGCTGTAAAGCTTCTGATAAATTCCGCCTTTTTCCATAAGCTCGTCGTGCGTGCCGAGCTCTCTTACGGTACCCTCGGTTATTACCGCTATTTCGTCCGCGCCGCGTATCGTTGAGAGCCGGTGCGCCACTACCAGCGTTGTGCGCCCCTTACAAAGCTCGTCAAGCGAATGCTGGATAAGCACCTCGGTGGTGTTGTCAAGTGCGCTGGTCGCCTCGTCGAGTATGAGTATGGCGGGGTCTTTAAGGAATACCCGCGCAATACTGACTCTTTGCTTCTGCCCGCCCGAAAGCTTGACGCCGCGCTCGCCTATTTCGGTATCGTAGCCGTGTTCGAGCGACATTACAAAATCGTGAATGTTTGCGCGCTTCGCGGCGGTTATAACCTCTTCGTCCGTTGCGTTCGGTCTGCCGTAAAGTATGTTTTCCTTTATGGTGCCCACAAAGAGGAATACGTCCTGCTGGACTATGCCGATATTTCTTCTTACCGAGTCAAGCGTCAGATTCCGGGTATCCTTGCCGTCTATCAGTATCGCGCCGCCGTCGTCGCCAAGGCGGTAAAAATTCGGCAGCAGGTGGCAAAGAGTGGTTTTTCCGCCGCCGGAGGGCCCTACGAGAGCAAGCTTTTGCCCCTTTGCGATTTTCAGGTTGATATTATGTAAGACCTCAACGCCGGGCTCATAAGAGTAGCTTACGTTCCTGAACTCTATCTCGCCCTTTACGTCGGTAAGTTCCACGGCGCCGGGCGAGTCGGTCTCGGGCGGCTCGTTCATAAGCTCCACAAATCGCGTAAATCCCGACGCGCCGTTCTGGAACTGCTCCATAAACCCGATAAGCGTGCTTACCGGGCTTAAAAAGATGTTTACCGATACGATAAATGTAGAGTATTCGGCAAGGGTAAGCTTTCCCGCGTATAAAAACAGGCCGCCGGCGATAAGAATAATTACGTTGAAAACATCGGTTATAAACGAGGATGAGGAATGGAATTTACCCATTGCCTTGTACGCGTCCTTTGAAGAGGAAACAAATTTATCGTCGCCTATCGCGAACTTTTCCTCCTCCGTTTTCGAGTTGGTGTACGCCTTCGTAACGCGTATGCCTGTGATACTGCTTTCCACCGCCGCGTTAATTATCGCGTTGCTCTTTCTGCGGTCCTTGAACGCCTGGCGCATGGCTTTTCTGTAATGGTGGGAAACTATTATCAGTATAGGTACGCAGGCAAATATTATAAGGGTCAGTATCCAGTTTATCGTCATAAGGTAGGAAAACGAAAGAATTATCATAACCGAGCAAATGAGCAGGTTTTCGGGTCCGTGGTGCGCAAGCTCGCATATCTCGAACAGGTCGCTGGTGATACGGGTCATTATCTGACCGGTTTCGTTGTTATCGTAGAAGCTGTACGGCAGTTTTTGCAGATGTGAAAAAAGGTCGCGCCGCATTTGCGACTGCATCCGCACGCCTATAATATGACCGTAATACTGAACGAAAAACTGCAAAAACATTCTTATTACATATATGATGAGCACGACAATACCGGATATGATTATAAGACGGTATTTTTTATCCGGAATAAACTCACCGAGCATTCTCCGCGTAATGATGGGGTATACCATACCGAAAACCGATATAAGAAGCGAAGCCGCCATATCAAGAGCGAGCAGTTTTTTGTGCGGTTTGTAATAGCTGATAAAACGTTTTAGCATTTTGCACCTCCGTGTCCGCAATACCTTATAATTATAATGCCTGCGCCTGCTTTCGTCAATAACTTAAAACGGCTTTTTAAGCCGCGTTTTATTTTTTCTCTGCGTTTTTATACTGATACGTTAAAGCAAAAAAATCCCGGCGGATCCTACGGCCGCCGGGAGCGTTTTAATTATTGTTTATCTCTTGTTTCTGTAATAGCCCTGCTTATCGGCGTACATTATCCTGTCCGCCTCTTTAAGGTAAGAGTTAGCCGTTCTCTTCGGGTCGGTACAGAGAATGTGACCTATCGCAAGAGATAAAACATAGGGCCTTTGCTGTGCCTTGCATTCCGCCTCAACTCTGTGGCGGATATCGCTTATTACCATTTCGGGGTCAACGTCGCCGTTCTTTATCGGTCGCCACGCCCATACGAACTCGTCGCCGCCGTAACGCGCCGCAAAACCGTCATACGCGGAAGCGCTCTTTTTGACCGCCTCCGAGAATATCATGAGCGCACAATCGCCTTCGTAGTGACCGTGCTCGTCGTTTATCAGTTTGAAACCGTTGATATCGCCCATGAACAGATATATCGGCTCGGAGTTTGAACAGTTCTTAACTTCGTTTGCAAGGTATATCTCGGCTTTCCTGCGGTTGTTAAGGCCGGTTAAGGTATCGGTATAAATATTTGATTTCTGCGAGGTTACAAACAAGTGGAGAAGAACCGTGAAAACCGCGACATGGATGACGGTAGTGCCTTTAAGCGGATGATCAATTACAAGCCAGAGTAGTATGAACACTATCGGCCACGACACCGCCATAGCATCTCTTTTTGCCTGGTTTGTGCCGACCTTCTTCGCTTTTGAAAATGCGATTCTGAAAATCGCCAGGAAATAGAAGAGAGAGCAGACGTGAACTATGAAATAAAGGGGACCGCTGGACTGCTTGCCGTTAGCGTCAACACTGAAAACAATGCCGTTAAAGATGGACGCCACCAGAAACAGAGCAACCGCGAAGATGGGCACAAGCCCTACAAGGAGCGCCCTTGTGTTGTGCACCGCGCCGAGGTCGAAGTGGTTTACGATATAAAGATAGTATATGAAGGAAATCAAAATCGGAAGGAACAGAGTTGAGAAGCAGATTATCCTATAATACATGATACCGGGATTCAGGTTATCAAGCACGCCGTGCTCCTGAAGGGTATAAAGGCACACAAGCACAACATATGCCTGAAAGGCGAGTACGAGCGCCCGGAAGCTGCGCACCTCCATCTTGGTCATTATATCGGAAGAAGACTGGAAATAGAGATATACCGAAAGAAAAAGCATACCGAGACTGAACGCAAGGTAGGTCTCTATAAACGTATTCATACCTGAAATAATCCCCTTTCTTTCAACGCGACCTTATGCAATTTCTAAAAAAATATGCATATATATATCTTATAATACCACAACTTTATGATTTATGCAAACAATATTTTTGCTTTGCGGAGATTTCCGGGGTAAAAAATACGCAGGGGCGAACCCCTGCGTATTTTTTTGCCGTTTTATAAACGGTTAAAATTCTCTTATCAGTCCTTGACTGTGCAATACATGAAGTATTTGTAGCCGAGCGGGTTGGAGAAGAAGCCGCTTACCTTTGAGCTGAGCATATAAAGGTCGGTGTAGAAGTAAATCGGGGTAACGCAGCCGGACTTCATAAGCATATCCTCAGCCATGTGCATCATCTTATAGCGCTTGTCAGCGTCGGTGCAGCTCTTGATTGTGGAGATAAGAACGTCATAGGTCTGTGCCCAGGTGGCGTTTTCAACCTTGGTCTCATAGCCGAGAGCGGTGAGATCCAAGCTGTAAGCGGCAACCTTTTCGTGAGCGCCTTTACCGAACTGGATGTCGTTGTTGCCGGAAGCGGTAGTCCACATATCGAGGAAGCAGATAGGATCGTTGTAGTCGGCAAGCCAGCCGTTACGCGCGATGGAATAATCGCCCTTCTTACGGGTGTTGAGGAATGTGTTCCACTCCTGATTTTCCATTGTCATATTGATGCCTACGCTGGCAAGTGCCGCCTGAATGTATTCGCCGATAGCCTTGTGACCTTCACTTGTGTTGTAGAGATAGGTCATAGCGGGGAAGTCGGTGAACTTCTTGGTGGACTCGTCATAGGTATAATACTTTTTGAGTGTTTCAACAGCGGTGTTGAAGTTGTCTTTAAGAGCGGCTTCGGAGGTGTCGAAATAACCTGTGAATTTATCGCTGACGCCGGTGTTCTTGTAGAACTGGGAACCGTCGGCATCGGTAAGACCCATGGCAACAAACGAAGAAGCCGGGAGCTGACCGCCCTGTGCGATCTCGTTTACGACGTAGTTACGGTCGATAAGCAGAGAAACAGCGTTTCTGATTTCGGCCTTGGCGTTTTCAGCCTCAACGCCGGTAAGGGTAGAGCCCTTCGGCAGGATGTTTTCATTGATGTTCCAGCATACATAGTAGGTACCGATCTGGCCTACGTTGAAGAATTCGTCCGGATAATCGGCTTTAAGAGCGGCGATTTCATTTGTCGGAACGTCATCAATGAGCAGCCAGTCGCCGTTCTTGAAGTTGGCAAGCTGGTTGTTTGCGTCATCGGAAAGATAGAATTCGATGGTTTCCATCGTTACTTCGTCGGCATCCGGATGATCGGGATTCTTTTTAAGGGTTATGAGTGAATCATGCTCCCAGGAATCGAGAGTGTACATACCGTTGCAGACATAGGTTTTAGGATCGGTCGCCCACTTTTCGTTGGCAACTACGTCTTCCCTTACGGGATAGTAGGTCGGGAAAGCAAGGAGCTCATCCCAGTAGCTGATAGCGTTTGCGAGAGTGACTTTTATGGTTTTCTCGTCAACAGCTTCAACATTGAGTTTTGCGTCGGGGTTGACGGGGTTTCCGTCGGCATCAGCTTCGGTAACCTTGTCATAACCGTCGATAACCTCAAACATATAGCCGTAGTCCGCGGCAAGTTCAAGAGAAGCGGCTCTCTGCCACGCGAATACGAAATCGCCCGCGGTAACAGCTTTACCGTCCGACCATTTGATGCCGTCTCTGAGGGTGTAAGTGTAGGTTACTGTGCCATCCTCATTCTCTACACCTTTTACGAGTTCTTTCGCAGCGTCGGGAACGATCTGGAGTTTTCCGGAATCGTCCTGCGACCACTTTGCAAGACCTGAGAACAGGTGAGCAAGCAGAGTAGCGCCGTCAACCGCGGAGTTAAGCGCGGGGTCGATAGTGTCGGGCTCGGAAGCCAGACATACCGCAATAGACGTTGCCGATGCCGTGGTTTTTTTCTTGCCGCACGCGGTAAGTGTAACGAGGAGAGAAAGCGTGATGACAAGAGCAAGGGTAATTGCAACTATTCTTTTCATTTAATTTCATCCTTTCTAAAATGAACTTATTTTTTGTACAGAGAATAGAACTGTACTTGTAAACCCTTTTGCCGTGCTCAGTCGTTTATTTCTTCTAAACGGTGGCAGGCGACGAAGTGACCGGAGGATACCTCTTTGAATTCCGGCATGCTTTCGGCGCATTTGTCGCAGGCATAGCGGCAACGCGTTCTGAAAGGACAACCTGAGGGCGCGTTAAGCGGACTCGGTATATCGCCGGTCAGCACGACGCGCCGGTTGGAGCGCGCTATCTTCGGGTCGGGTATCGGTACCGCCGAAAGAAGTGATTTTGAATACGGGTGAAGCGGATGATCGTAAATCTCCGCGGCGGAAGCGAGCTCCACCATGTGACCCAGGTACATAACGGCTATCCTGTCTGAAATATGTCTTACAACAAGCAGGTCGTGCGCGATAAACAGATAGGTGAGTCCGAGTCTGTCCTGCAGCTCGTCAAACATATTTATGACCTGCGCCTGAATTGAAACGTCAAGCGCGGAAACCGGCTCGTCACAGACTATGAAATCGGGGTCAACCGCGAGCGAACGCGCGATACCGATACGCTGGCGCTGACCGCCCGAAAACTCGTGCGCATATCTCGCGGCGTGTTCGCTGTTAAGACCTACGAGGTCCATATAGGAAAGAATTTTTTCCATTCTTTCCTTTTTGTTTCCGTAAAGACCGTGCACATCGAGCGGCTCGCCTATGATATCCGAAACCGTCATTCTCGGGTTAAGCGAGGAATAGGGGTCCTGAAAAACCATGGTTGCCTTTTTCCTGAACTTCTGTATATCCGATTTGGTTTCGATTTTCTTGCCGTCGTACCATATTTCGCCCGCGGTGGGCTTATAAAGGTGCAGTATTGTTCTGCCTACGGTGGTTTTTCCGCATCCCGATTCACCTACAAGACCGAGCGTTTCGCCTTTCTTTATTGAAAAGGATATGTCGTCCACCGCTTTAAGCGGCTTTGAACGGAACATACCGGTACGGATATTGAAATACTGTTTAAGGTTTCTGACGTCGATAAGCGGCAATTCGTTACTCATTGTCTTCACCTTCTTCGTCAAGAATAATATCGCCGCTGTCAAGACCCTTCTTAACGTTCATCCAACAGGTGGCAAAGTGGTCGTCGTTTATTTGCATACCCTGTGCTCTGTGATCTATGCAGATCTTCATTGCACCGTCGCAGCGCGGCGCGAAGGGGCATCCCTTCGGCATATTCAAAAGGTCTATCGGCGTGCCGGTTATGGGCTGAAGCTTATTGCCCGCGGTATCCGCCGTGGGAATTGAACGCATAAGACCTTTCGTGTATTCGTGGCAGGGATTGTAGAATATTTCGTCCGCCGTGCCCTGTTCGCATATGGATCCGGCGTACATAACGATTACCTCATCGCACATCTGGGCGACTACGCCGAGGTCGTGTGTGATAAGAATTATCGCCATACCGAGTTCTTTTTGAAGGTCCGCCATAAGCTCGAGTATCTGCGCCTGAATAGTAACGTCAAGCGCGGTGGTCGGCTCATCCGCGATAAGTATATCGGGCTCGCACGCCAGCGCCATAGCTATCATAACGCGCTGACGCATACCGCCGGAAAGCTCAAACGGGTATTGCTTCATTCTCTTTTCCGGCTCGTTTATATTGACGAGCCGAAGCATTTCCACGGCGCGATCGTACGCCTGCGCTTTGGTGCGGTTGGTATGGAGAATAATGGGCTCCATAAGCTGCTTGCCTATGGTATATGTGGGATTGAGCGAGGTCATGGGGTCCTGGAATATTATGGAAATCCTGTTTCCCCTTATATCCTTCATCGCTTTCTCGCCTATGCCGACAAGCTCCTGCCCGTCGATTTTTATCGAACCGCCGATTATTTTGCCGGTACCCGCGAGTATCTGCATTATCGAATACGCCGTCACCGATTTGCCCGAGCCGGACTCACCGATAATACCGAGAACCTTACCCTTATCAAGGGTGAAGGATACGTCGTTTACCGCCTTTACCTCGCCCGCGTCGGTAAAGAAGGAGGTGCAAAGATTTTTGACTTCTAATAATGGCATACGTTCCCCCTCCTTAACTGTTGAGTTTCGGGTCAAACGCGTCGCGCAGACCGTCGCCTAAAAGATTAAGACTCAACACTATAAGCGAAATGACGATAGCGGGAATTATCAGGCGGTACGTATGGCTTGTAAGACCGTCAAGCGCTTCCGAAGCGAGCGAACCGAGCGACGGCATCGGCGCGTTTACGCCAAGACCTAAGAAGGAAAGATAACTTTCCGTAAATATCGCCGAGGGTATTTGAAGCGCGGCGGAAATAACGATAACGCTTATGCAGTTCGGGATAAGGTGTTTTACTATTATCCATTTGCCCTTCGCGCCCGTCGCTTTTGCGGAAAGCACATATTCCTGCTCGCGCAGGGAAAGTATCTGCCCGCGGATGAGACGGCACATACTTACCCAGTAAAGCAGAGCGAAAACTATAAACAGGCTTATGATGTTTGAGCCTATTGTTTCAAGCGCCGTACCCTCTATGACAGGCGTCAGTTTAAGCCGCATTACCGTGGCGAGAAGTATAACGAGCAGCATATCGGGCAGGGAATAGATGATATCTACTATCCGCATTATTATAAGGTCGACCTTGCCGCCGAAATATCCGGATATCGAACCTATAAACGTACCTATAATCAAGACTATGAGACTTGCGAAAAATCCGACCGCGAGGGAAACGCGCGTTCCGTAGATAACGCGTATAAAATAATCTCTGCCGGAGGAATCGGTGCCGAAAATGTGCGGAAAAACGGTTTTTCCCTCTTCTATCGCCGCTTTTTCCGATTTGCCGTACTCGAAGGGTCTCAGGTTGTTGTATGAGGGGTCGACCGGCTCGCCGGGGATAACGCCGAGCTGGCTTTCGTAGGAATACGGCCAGACCAACGGCAAAACTATACTTGAAACGGTTATCAGTACAATAACTATTAAGCTTACAAACGCGACCTTGTTTTTGTACAGCCGCTTAACGCCGTCCTTGAAAAACGTGGAAGACGGACGCATCTGCACGAGATACTCCTTGTCCTCGTCGGTTGCGGGGATAAACATATCAAGGTCTACATGGAAACCGAAATTTTTCTTCATCGCGCCATACCTCATCAATCAAACGAAATTCTCGGATCCACTACTTTGTAGAGTATATCCGTGATCAGATTCATAATAACTATAAGAGTCGCCAGTATTATGGTGGTGCCCATAATCAAAGGATAATCTCTGCCCGTTATCGAATTGACAAAGGTCCTGCCTATTCCGGGAACGGCGAATATTTTTTCCACGACCAGCGAGCCGGTGACGATGTACGCCAGCATCGGACCCACGTATGTAAGCACCGGAATAAGCGAGTTTTTAAGCGCGTGACCGAAGATGACGTTTTTGCTTGAAACACCCTTCGCTTTGGCGGTGCGGATATAGTCCTGACCGAGTACGTCAAGCATTGACGAGCGCGTAAGCCGCGTTATATAGGCGGTGGGGTACAGCGCCAGAGTGATTATCGGCAGAACCAACCCCTCCGCGGTGGACCCGTTTGCCGGGAACACCTTATATTTTATTGAAAACAGTATAAGCAGTATAGAGCCGATTATAAACGACGGCATCGATACAAACGCCGTGGTTATTATCATAATTATCCTGTCGATTATCTTGTTTCTGCGCAGTGCCGCTATCGAGCCGAGAACGATACCGCACACCGTCGCGGCGGCAGCCGCTATAAGACCGAGCTTGGCTGAGGTGCCCATACCGTCGCCGATGATATCAACCACCGTTCTGCCGCGCTTTTTAAGCGACGGTCCGAAATCAAATTTAGTGACGATATCTTTCAGGTAATCCGTGTATTGAGTAATGAGCGGCTTGTCAAGGTTAAACTTTTTTTCCATAGCGGCTTTGATTGCCGCGGACGGAGCTTTTTCACTGTCAAACGGACCGCCCGGCACAAAATGCATAACGAAAAAAGTCACGGTAATAACCACCCATACCGTGAAAACCGCGAGAAGTATCCGCTTTACGATGTAAAGTACAGTCTTTGAATCCATAACATACCCACCTGTAAGTTAGTGATATATCACTAACACCGGTTAAAAAAATAAAACCGCGCGGACCCGGCGGCAAACGCCGCAAAGCGGTCCTTAGCAATATATCGGGAGTCTGAAATGTGAATATGCACAATAGCAGATAGCGCATAACACATTTTAACAAGTCAATTTTACCATAAAAGCGTAGAATAATCAAGGGCTTTTTTAATCAGCCGCGCCTTTCGGGAAAGTTTCCGTCTTGAAAGATTACGTATTGTCTGTTACAATGAAAGCAAATACAGGTAAGGAGTTTTATTATGACAGTTACGAAGGATATAAAGTGGATAGGCGTAAACGACCGTAAAATCGATTTGTTTGAGGGACAGTATGAAGTACCGAACGGAATGGCGTACAATTCCTACATAATACTTGATGAAAAAATTGCCGTTATGGACACGGTGGACGCCAATTTTACGCACGAGTGGCTTGACAATCTCGCCGCTGCTCTGTCAGGCAGAAAGCCCGACTATCTCGTCGTTCAGCACATGGAGCCCGACCATTCGGCGAATATACTTAACTTTACAAAGGTTTATCCCGACGCGAAAATCGTAACTTCCGCGAAAGCGCTTACAATGATGACGCAGTTTTTCGGCGTTGATTTTTCTGATAAGGCGATAACCGTGACCGAGGGCGACAGTCTTGCGCTCGGCAGGCATACGCTTACCTTTATAACCGCGCCTATGGTGCACTGGCCGGAGGTCATTATGACCTACGATCAAACCGATAAGGTGCTTTTTTCGGCTGACGGCTTCGGCAAGTTCGGCGCGACCGACGCGGACGAGGACTGGGCGTGCGAGGCGCGCAGATACTATTTCGGCATTGTCGGCAAATACGGCGCGCAGGTGCAATCTGTGCTCAAAAAAGCGGCGGGGCTTGACATAAGCGTTATTTGTCCGCTTCACGGACCGGTTCTCGGCGAAAATCTCGGATATTATCTTAATCTTTATAACATCTGGTCATCCTACGGCGTTGAAAGCGAGGGCGTGATGATAGCGTACACCTCGGTTTACGGCAACACTAAAAAAGCCGCCGAGCTTCTGGCGGAAAAGCTGAAAGAAAACGGCTGTCCCAAGGTGGCGCTCAACGATCTCGCCCGCTGCGACATGGCGGAGGCGGTTGAAGACGCTTTCCGTTACGGTAAGATAGTTCTTGCCACCACCACCTATAACGCCGAAATATTCCCCTTTATGCACCACTTTATTCTTGACCTTGTTGAGCGGAATTTCCAGAACAAGACGGTGGCGCTCATCGAAAACGGTACCTGGGCGCCTATGGCGGCAAAGGTAATGAAAGGTATGCTTGAAAAGTGCAAAAACCTCGATATTATCGATACCGTAACAATAAAATCCGCAATGACGGCTGAAAACCGCGAGCAGATAGCGGCGCTCGCGCGTGAGCTCTCGAAAGACTACATTGCCAAGGATGATAACAAGGCGGATAAGAACAACCTTAAAGCGCTCTTTAATATCGGTTACGGTCTTTACGTTGTAACAAGCAGGGACGGCGACCGCGATAACGCGCTCATAGTAAACACCGTCACGCAGGTGACCGATACTCCGAATCGCGTGGCTGTTACGATAAACAAACAGAATTATTCTCACCATATAATAAAGCAGACCGGAATTATGAATGTGAACTGCCTGTCGGTCGAAGCGCCGTTTTCGCTTTTCCGTAAATACGGTTTTGAAAGCGGCAGAGTCAAAAACAAGTTTGAGGGCGAAGAGGTGATACGAAGCGGCAACGGACTTGTTTTCCTCGGTCAGTACATAAACTCGTTTATGTCCTTAAAGGTTGAGGATTACGTCGACCTCGGCTCGCACGGTATGTTTATATGCTCTGTAAGCGAAGCGCGCGTGCTTTCCGATAAAGAAACCATGACCTATACGTATTATCAGAAAAACGTAAAACCGAAGCCCGAAACCGAGGGTAAAAAGGGCTTTGTGTGCAAGGTGTGCGGATACGTTTACGAGGGCGACGAGCTTCCCGATGATTTTATCTGCCCGCTTTGCAAACACGGGGTCGCCGATTTTGAACCGATAGCTTAAAACCGCAAAAGAACAGCGCCCGCCTAAAGAGGCGGGCGCTTCGCTTTATATCGCGATTATTCCTCAAAGTGTATTTCTCTGTTTTTTACATAGGCAAAAGGACCCGGCTCGATAAGTCCCTTCATGCCGTCGGGCAGAGAAACAACCGTTTTCGGGGAAATGAATTTATCGGTTCTGCCTATTACGCAGTCGCCGTCCCCGTTCAGCGGTACAATAACAAAAAGCTTGAAATCATCGTTGCTTTTAAGCTTTACTCGCAGTTTTTCATCTTTTTTGAGAACCTTAAATTCGCGACTGAAATGCTCGTATACCGCAAACTCCGCGCCGCGAAGTCCCTCGACGTCGGCCGGGCTTATACAGCCCTCCTGCGTGCCGCCGTCGTTTTTCAGGTTGAACGCCGCTATTACTCCCGAGTCGCCGCATACGTTTTGCAGTTTGAATATCTGCCCGGCGGTTCGCGGGTCAATCGTAAGGCAATCGCGCGTCGGCACCGCGGGACGGTCGCAGCGAAGTATCCTGCCGTTTGAGAGGACAAGCGGCATAATGATATCGCGTATACTCCTTTTAAGCTTATCGCTTACGTATACCGGACCGCCGCTTATTGCGCGTATTACACTGTTTTTAAGCGCCTGACCGTCGTCGGTCCACCACATATCCCAGTCCTCGTGGTAGAACTGCCCCTGAACGAGCGAGTTATAAGAGCACTGCAAAATGTGCTTTGCAAACCACTCGCGGTTTTCGGGCTGGAAATCGTCACTGCAACGGGAAACGGGGCTGTCAGTGCGGTTGAACATATCCTCGCTCGCCATACCCATGCAGTTTATCATAACGCCGCCGAAATGCTCGTTTACCGACTTCTCGATAGCGTTATGAAAGCTTCTCGCAACAAAGCCTACGCTGTCGAATTTCTTATAAAATCTGCGAGTCATGCTCTGGTTGTCGATTTTAACAAAATCGGTGCCGGCGTCTTTGAGAAAGTCGTGAAACGCCGAATAGAATCGGTACGCCTTGTCCTCTTTGTAAGACGGTATAAGATACCCGCATTCGGCGGTAAGCAGGTTGTCCTTTTGCTTTTTTGCGATAGGGCCGTCTTTTGTAACGCCTGACCAGTAACCCGTCGTAGGATGCCATACGCCGACTTTGAGACCGTATTTTTTGATTTTTTCTATCGCGCCTTTAAGACCGCCGGGAAAGCGCTTCGAGTCGGCGGCAAAATCGTACAGGGTGGAAGAGTGCATAAGGGAAAACATTTCTTCGCGCGTTTCATACTTCGCGCCGTAAAACTCGTGCACCTCGCCCCACATATCGTCTATTATCATCCATTTTACCGGTATGTTTTTGGTTTTGAATTCCTCACATTTTTCAAGCAGTTTTTCTTCGCTGACTCTTATTTCAAACGCATCCCAGCTGCACCAGCCGAGATACTCGAAAACTTCCGGGTATTCCCGCTCGGCGATAGTTTTAAGTCCGAAACCGAGATATTCCGCCGCTCGCTTTGCGGTGAGCCGCAGAAGCTCGTAAGGATCACAGCCCTCCGCGTAGACAAACGCGGGCGCGTCTATGACGTTTAAGCCCTGATACCACGAAAAAAGCTTTGCTTCGCCGCCGCGCTCACTGCCGTAAAGCACGCATTTATAATCGTCGGACACCACCGGCAGACAGACGCCGTAGCAGTCTTTTTTTCGGTAAATCAGGCATTGGATGTTATCGGGCGCCTCTTTCAGATCCCTGCCGAAAAAAGGGCGGCACCAGAATTCGCTGTGCCTGTGATCGCACATATAGTCAATGACGTTTTCAGGGTCGAATACAAAGGAAGCACCGAGCTCGCCGTCAAGCGCCGGTTCCGTCTTGCCCTTTACCGTCACGATGTGAACGCCCTTAAAGACTTCATCGATTACGGCGACGTTATCCGCCGTCTTTTTTCCGTCAACCGTTTGTAAGTACGCACCGCTGATTTTCATAATGTCTCCCCGAAAGAATAAAGTAAAAAGGTTTTATTAAAATAATGACGTCCTATTCCTGCTTTTTGGCGATAAGAGCGCCGAAAAGCGAAAGCAGGAAGCAGGAAAGAAAAACGCTGCCGAGTATATCGGTAAACCAGTGAACGCCTGAAAGAAGTCTGCCGACGACCGTTATTACGCCCACCGCGCAGACGAGCGCGGAAATTATATGCCGCAGAATATTTTTCTTTATATACTTCGGCAAAAGCATAATTGCGCTTCCCGAGACCACCGCCGCGAGCACGGTATGCGAAGAGGGAAAGGACGAATCAGCCGCCGTCTCGCCGAACGCCGTTATCGGACGGCAGTTTATCACCGCTTTGTCGAAGAAAACGTAGATAACCGCAAGCGCTGCGTAGAGACAGCCGAGCAGAATTATCTCTCTGTCCACCTTAAAAATACTTTTGCGTTTTATCAGCTGAAAAACGCCGATAAGCGCAAAAACGCCGCCGCAGGCGATAGCGGCGAGGCCGGTAACCTCCGAAATCTCATACCAGGTCTCACTCTGACCGAAAAAGCAGTGCGCCCTGCCGTTAAGGTGCGAAAGACCGACCTTGCTTTCAAGACCGCATACATATCCGACATCCACCGTTTTAAGTATAACGGTAAGCAGTATAAAAAGCATGGCGCAAAATGCCGGAAATAAAAAACGTGTATTTTGTTTCATGAAAATGTCACTCACTTATTATAAGTTTGATTGTATATAACGGGATTGCGGTCGCCGTAAACAAAGCCGGCGTTGTGCGCGTTGCCTTCACGCTTTCCCCGGTCTCAGGGCGATACCCTGCTTTTTCCCTTAATACCATATTCCGAAACGCGGCGGTAAATGCCGCGACTTTAATTTTCAGTTTTTTGCCGTCATTTCAAGCTCAATGCAAAAAAAACCGCCGCCAAGCGCCGCGGGAAGCGCCCGGTCGTTTGTTACCGTGATTTCTTTTCCGTTCTCAAAAACAAAGGTGAGCGATTTTTCGCGTTCAAGGGCGTATTCGTTTTTCGGTAAGCGGTTCCACAAAAGCAGACCGTTGTCTTTAATACTTGACTTTACAGCGAGTACGGTTTTCGCGTCTACCGGCTTTTCACTTTCGTAAATATCGCCGCCGTCATACTGAGAGGCTTTTTTGTTTGTCGCGGTGCCGTCGGGCAAAAACGAGAGCGTCGCTTTGGTAAAACCGCCTTCGCGCTTTTCTTCGAACACTATTTTTTTAAGCGCCGATACATCGGGGGCGGCGATACTCTCACGCTTTAAGTATGAGTCGATAAGCTTTGCCGTTTCCCGCGCGGCGCCGCGCGGCAGAACGGGGCACTGATTATCCGAAAAGCTTATCCTTTCGCCGCTTGAATAAACGATTTTCACACCGCCGCCGAAGTTTTCGGGCAAACCGTGCGTGGTTGAATTATAACCGTTTTGCTTTGCAAGGTCATATTTCTTCACAATGGCGTCAAGCTCGGGAAATATGTTTCCCTTAACAAGTGAAAAAACGGGGGCTTCGGGATCGGCGCGGTGTGAAGAAGCGGTTTGAAGGAACAAAAAAGCGTTCTCACCGCACTTTGAGGCAAAAGCGGAGATATACTGTATATCCGAAAATTTTTCGGCTTTCGCGCCGGAGTCCCCGACAACAAAACCAAGCGCCGAGGTCACGTCAAACAGCACGATATCCTCAGATTTGATTTCTTTGGGCGCACTTTTGTCGAGGGTGGCGTCGGTTCCTCCGCATTCGTTCGGGCGGGTGCTTTTAAGTATTATGATATTTTTGTCTTTTTTTCTTTTTAAGAAATCGGGCATAGTATCCTCCGTTTTATCCGGACCGGATTTAGCGCTCAGCCATTTTCGGGTTCCGGCATTTCCTTTTTCATTTCAAACTTGTTTTCATACATCTTTTTGTCCGCGTTTCGCAGTACGTCGTCTATCAAATCGCCGGGCATTTTAACGGCATAGCCGAAGGCGCAGGAATACTCGGTTTTATCAAGTGCGTCTTTCATAAGCAATATTGCCTTTTTCATCTCCGCCTCATCGGAATTCGTATAAAGAATTATAAATTCATCGCCGCCTATGCGGTATGCCATACCGTGTTCAAGACGGTTGCTTTTCAGTATTTCCGCGATGGTTTTAAGGGCCTTATCGCCAGCTTCGTGCCCGTAATTATCGTTTAAGTATTTCAGGTAGTTCATATCCACCGAAACAATTCCGGTTATCGATTTTTTAAGCGTTTCTGTATCCTGATAAAAGCACTGGCGGTTAAGCAGACGGGTGAGGGTATCGAGCTTTGCTTCGTGTATATAAATGAAAATGTAGTATACCAATATGCTGGTGGCAAATAGCTCGCCGTAGTCATTGTTCGATTCGTAGGCGGTGTAGAACAGCACACCCACGATTGCCGCGACGACTATATAACCGTATGCAAAACGGTTCATATATGAATAGCCCCTGAAGAAACGGATGTTGTAAATCAGGAAAATTACGAGGTAAAGCCCGAAAACGGCATACGGCAGGTTGGAAAGCGGACCGCCCATGTAATGATTGTCATCCGTATAGTAACAAACGAGGTGAGACCACTGCGAGGTGAAATAAAGCGGAATGCTGAGTATCTCGGGCGCGAGCAAAAGCAGATATTTACCCTTTGATAAAGTGCCGGGCATAAGCAACCGCATAATTACGATAAGTATTACCGGATAGATCGAATAAATGCAGGCGGTGAGCATCGGCCGCAGTAAGCTTAAATGCTCAAAGGATTGCGTGCATTTTTCGGCAAAAAAGACGAGAGATTCCGCGATAAGCAGTACAATGACCCATAAGGTCAGTTTTTTCGCTTTCTTTGATATATGCACACTCAGCTTGAGCATTATCAGCAGACCGATAAGTTCAAAATACATTATGTAATTTCCCAGAATGAATTCTCTTATTTGCACTTGAAAAACTCCTTGATAAATTCTCGGTTAAAATATTTGTCCGGGAAGCTTGAGCTTCAGCTTTTTCGGAAAGTCCCGGTCGAATTCCTCAACGTCCTTATCGTCCACGTAATACCCCTGCGGCGTAAGGTAAACGCCGGTGACGCTGTCAAGATATCCTTTTTTAAGCTCTTTGCAAAGGAAAAAAGACGAGTCCGCACCCTCCGGCAAGTCGTGATATCTTATCCCGAATCTGCTTGCGTAATCAAATCCGCTTTTGCCGTAAAACAATATATTACCCTCGAACAGCACCGCTCCGAAGCCGAGTTCGGCTGCCCTTTCAAGCGAATAATCAAGCAGTATTTTGCCGTAGCCCTTGCGTTTAAGGTCGGGCGTTATGCAGATAGGACCCATGGTAAGAACGGGCACATCATTTCCGCCGTCGTCCTTTATCACGGTTTTCATAAACATATTCTGACCGATAAGCACGCCGTCCTTTTCCATAACGAAGTCAAGTTCCTTTACAAACGCCGGGTCGTTACGCAGTACGTGTATGACGTAATGCTCACTGCAGCCGGGTCTGTATACGTTCCAGAACGATTCTCTTATAAGGTTTTCAACCGCGCGGCGCTCTCCGGGCGCTTCCGCGCGTATAATATAATCATTTTTTTGCATAGTTTCACCATTCTTCAGATTGAGGTTTTGCGCTTTGCGCGGTAAAGGGAATAAGTCCGCAACCTTTCTGCCGTCCCTTTTTTTCGGCTTAAAGTCGCACGGCGGACTCCCACTCTTCTTTTGTAAGGCGGTTATAATGCTCGGTTCTTAAATCGCCCATAAGCTTGTTGGGCTTGTCTTTTTCGGTGTGGTGGTAAATAAAGCCGCACTTTTCCTGCGTGCGCTTCGATTTTTCGTTGCCGTCATAGTAGCCGCACCACACGGCGTCGCAGCCGAGGTCGCAAAAGGCGTACCGAAGCAGAATCCGCGCCGCCTCGGGTATGTAGCCGTTGCCCCAAAAGGGCTTGCCTATCCAAAAGCCAAGCTCAAGTTCTTTTCCCGTAGCTTTCGCCGTTGTCTGCGTCGGCTCGTGAAAACCGATGCTTCCTATCGCGCGGTTATCGCTTATAAGACATACGGCGTAGGTCTCCGGCTCGGATAAAACGGTTTTTATCACCTCGCGGCTGTTTTCCACGCTCACGTGCGGCGGCCAGCCCGCCGCGGGACCGATGTCGGGGTCTTTTGCGTATTCATATAAGCTTTCGGCGTCGGATTCATGCCACGGCCGAAGTAAAAGTCTTTTGGTGACGAAAATCATATTTTTTTAGTCTCGCCTTATCAGATACGGCAGAAATCTTCCCTGTGATTTAAAAAGACCTCGACGAGCTTCGGGTCGAAATGTTCGCCCGATTCCTCCTCAATTATTCTGAACGCCTCATCGGCGGGTATCGGTTCTTTATAACAGCGCTTTGAAACAAGCGCGTCAAAAACGTCGGCAATAGCCATAATGCGGGCGGAAAGCGGAATTTCTTCGCCTTTAAGACCTTTCGGGTATCCCTTGCCGTTCCACTTTTCATGGTGGCAGGCGGCGATGTCTGCCGCCGCTGATATGTATTCGTCGTCCGCAACGCCGTTTAACACTTCACGTATGATCTCGCCGCCGGCGGGCGTGTGCTGTTTCATCTGTTCGTATTCTTCTTCGGTGAGCTTGCCGGGTTTTCTTAAAATTTTATCCGATACTACTATTTTTCCAACATCGTGCATAGGGGCAAGCATACGTATCATATCGATAAATGCATCACTTAGAGCGTCGCTGTAAACGCCGTCGTTTCTGGCGTCGCGCGCGAGTGTTTCCACAAATGCGGCGGTACGCGAAACGTGGCCTCCGGTTTCGGTGTCGCGGTTTTCTATCAAGCTCGCAAGACTTGTGATTATATGCTCCTGCATACTCGTAAGTTTTTTCTGATTTGCAACAAGCTCCGATTTTATATCCTGCTGAACAAGGTCGTTATAGTATATGTAGCAAAGACTCGCGCTGAGCGCTATCGCGATATAGGTGATGTTAAGCTTGTATAAGGTCATCGGCACTATACCCGCGACGAGTATAACCAGTATCATTATAATCGTGACCGCGTCTCTGTGGCGGAATCTTTTACCTACGAAAGTCATACAAACTATGAGGTAAAGCAAGCTTACAAAGTAGAATATGCCGTAGATAAAGAAGTAGTTTCCGCGCTGATATCCGTTTTCGGCAAAGTAAAAAATCAAACCGAAGGGCGCGGATATTATTTCGGCAACGGCGCTCGCCGATACAAAGAATATCGCAAACTTGGCCTGCTTTGTAAGACCCAGCGCACCGGTGAACAGTACGCCGAGCAGGGGAGATATCGAAAACTGCAAAACGGTAATTACCGTAAGCGGTATTTTGTAGGCGGGATTATAATATCCGCAATGCACGGCATATTCCGCCGCCGCGCAGAGCATTATGGAAATAAAGGTCAGCAGATACCACGTTTTTTGCGTTTTGGTAAATCCCGAATAATTCAGCACGTGGAGCAGCATTGCTATCATCATCAATTCGGTCATTATAATAACGCTTGTATAAAATGTCATCGTTTTAACCCGCCTTTTAGGTTTGTGTTTTTACTTTATAAGCTAATTCTGCGCTGATTGTCATTTGAAAACCGCGCCGATTTTCTTTTGATATTCTAAGGCTTCTTCAAACTCTTTTTTCGTCGGCTGCCCCGAGTCCTCTTCAACGATCCCGAACGTCTCTTCAACCGGTATTGGTTCTTTACGGCAACGCTTTGAAACGGGCGCGTCAAAAACGTCGGCAAAGCAAAACCGGATCGGGATCTGTTTGATATTTCGGTTTTACGTCCGCAGGCGGGGATTCTTTTCGTAACTCATTTTAAGCTCGCTAAGGCGGCCGTTTTTCTTTGCAAGAATAAGGACAACCGCGGCAAGCAGTAAATCGGCAAATATGGCGGGCAGCGCGGCCTCTACGCCGAAGTCGTAATTATAAATCAGATTGTTTGTGCCCTTTGCCGCCTCAAGCCCGAACACCGATAATTCGGATACAAGACCGCTGTTGGGCAGACCGAAGATAAAGTTTTGCGTAAAGTTCCACATGGTGTGCAGACCTATCGCCACCCAGATACTGCCCGTATACCAGCGGACAAGCGAATAAGATAAGCCGCACACAGCAATCGATATAATAGCCAGAACGCTTACGCCGTCGTTGAATATGTGAAGTAATCCGAAAAATATGCCGTTTGCAAGCACCGCCACCCATACGGGATAGCGGATACATATCCTTTCGTACATAAAGCCCCTGCACCACAGCTCTTCGGAGGCGCTTTGTATAAATACCATCAGCAGCGCGTAAAGCAGAGTAGGTATATAGCCGGCGCTGAAGCTGAAATAAAACGCGACGTCGCCGTGGAGCATGGCGCAGACTATGCAGGCAAAATTAGAAAGAAAGCCCAGTGCCAGCCCGAGCAGCAACATTGTCACGGTGTTTTTCTGTGAAGGCTCATAGGTATCCTCTATAACTCTTATTTTGTGGTCTTTACCCCTGCCTTCGGGAAGAAAAGATCTTAATATAAAACGGTTCTTTTTGATTATAAGGCATACGAGGATTATCGTTATGACCGCGCCGATGGTAGGCGTATAGTATTCATTTATAAAAACCACCGACGAAGACGCTCCGCCGAAAAGCCGAACGATTAGCCGAACGATTAAATCCACACCGACTTCGACAAAAGACGACAGAAAAAAGTATAAAGCGATCATTAAAAATATGATCCACAGAATAAAATTACTGAATTTGAATTTCCGCGGTTTTATTTCTTCCATTTTTTTATCCTCCGGGTTTTTATATTGGTTCTGATATCTGTCAGGAATTTATATCGCTGCGAAGCAGCTTGCAAATTGTCTCGACATAGATTAGTCATTCAAACATATCGATATACCATATAAAATGCATAATAAAACTAGTTGTTCAGCATTGAATAATACTCTTTTATCTCCTGCGGTGATGTCAAAAACCATTCCGTTCCAGGAGCATTTTTCAGCCATTTATCCTGGTATTTTAAAATACTATGCAAAGCCACTTCAAGTGCTGAAGAATCATCGCAATATATTATTAAAGCAATATGTGGCAATTCCGGATAGCAGGTTCCCGCTTGTCCTATTACACGTTGTATGGGATCTCTGTCAGTTCTTCCGATTTTGCAAGGCCATTCTTCATTTCCTTTATTCTCCGCAAGTTGCTTATAGACATCATAATAATATACATATACCGCATTACTGCCAGTTCCTAATGTTTCATCTACTGTATATGTAATAGTTTCTGTCTTTATGTCTTCAACGACATCTGTTGTATCTTGAACTTGATAGTGTAATTCCCAAGTCCCATAGCCTTTATTTACCAATCCAGCATCAGTTTTCTGAAGATCTTGTGTTGCTTTTTTAAAAATGGCAGCAACATCTCGCCCTTCTTCAATAATGCCACCATGTTCAAGATGATAATCTGTCACATTTTTTATAGCTGTTTGACGTGTAAACTGTTTTCCATCAAACAGCAACACTAGTAGTTCCTTAAAAACAGCTGGAAAAAGCTTCATTCCTGAGTATTTGTAATTATCCATATAGCATCTCCCTTAATAGATTCAGATCATCTGAAAATGCCTGAGGGCTTCGATGATCGTTTCTTCCTTCTCCTTCGGCGTCTCCGGTGATCTGCTTTCATCACTTTTTGGCAGGTTATAGTTCTGCCGCTCAACGATCCAGCATTTCCGCTTCGTTTTCGCGATATTCATGTGCGTCACATGAAAGCCGTACTTTTCCTGTATCTACTCCTGGATCTGCTCATATGTAGCACCTTGCTGAAAGCCGGACATATCCATGTCTTCGAGAGAGAATTCACCTCTGACATTCTGACTCGATGTGTTTCCCTTGGAAAGTTGTACAACCGTCTCCACATGCGCTGTACGGGGGAACATATCGAAAACCGTATATTCATCCGGCTTGTATCCGAGTGATGAGAGAATTTTTATATCTCTTGCAAGCGTGCCCGGGTCGCAGGAAACGTAGACTATCCTTTCGGGTGAAAAGCCGCTTGCTACCGTTTCAAGCAATGCGCGGTCGCAGCCCTTGCGCGGCGGGTCAAGTATTACGACGTCCGCCTTTTCGCCGCGGCGTTCAAGTTCTTTTGCCGCGCCTGCGGCGTCGCCGCATATAAATTCCGCGTTTTTTACGCTGTTATTTAAGGCGTTGATTTCGGCGTCGTTTACCGCCTCGGGTACAATCTCCACACCGGTTACGCGCCTTGCCTTTTTCGCCATTGAAAGACCTATCGTACCGGCGCCGCAGTAAAGGTCGATTACCGATTTGTTTTCGGGCGCCGCGTATTCCGATACCTTTTCATAGAGTATTTCCGCCGTGCTGTGATTAACCTGATAAAATGTAAAGGGCGAAAGACGCACTTTGACGCCGCAAAGGGTATCGTTTATATACGGCTCGCCGTATATGACGGTATTTTTATCTCCCAAAATCACGTTGGTGTCTTTTTGGTTTACGTTTATCTGAAAGCTTTTAAGACGGTCGCCGAGCAGTTCTTCAAGTCTGCTTACGAGTATTTCCTCCTTCGGCAGGCGGCTGCCGTTTATCACCAAAACGACCATTATTTCGCCGCTTATTTCGCCTTTTCTTATGTAGAGGTGGCGAAGCAGACCTGTATGCGTTTCCTCGCTGTAAACGGGCAGTGAGAACTCCTTACAGAACGCCGATACGCATTCGGATATTTCACTGAACACGCCGGGTAAAAGCGCGCAGTTTTTTATGGGTATGACTCTGTGGGAGCGGGGCGCGAAAAAGCCCGCCTCATAGTCCTTTGAAAACGGAAACTGCGCTTTGTTGCGGTAGCCGTCGGGCAAAGCGGAGCCCACAATGCCCGAACACCTGATTTCGGCGCCGCCTATTCTTTTAAGCGTTTCGCTTACGCGGCGCAGTTTGATTTCAAGCTCGGCTTCGTAGTTTATATGCCTGAAAACACAGCCGCCGCATTTGTAAAAATACGGGCAGTCGACCTGTATCCTGTTTTCGGACGGCGAAAGTATTTCAAGCATCCTGCCGTAGGCGTAGCGCGGCTTGACCTTTACCGCGGCGACCTTTACTTTATCGCCTACCGCCGTAAACGGCACAAACACCGCCATGCCTTCAAAACGCCCCACGCCGAAGCCCTCGGCGGTAACGTCGGTTATATCAAGCGTAAAAATATCGTTTTTATTCATTCTCGGCTATCTTTTCCGCCGTAACGCCCTCGCTGAAAATGGCGGTACCTCTTCTTGAATCAAATTTATCGCTTTCGATATTGAGCGGTATGTCGTTTATGATAACGCTCTTTTCGCTGAGCCATTTTATGCTTGCTTCCTTAACGCCGGTCTGCCAGAATATGTTTTTGCGCAGGGAATCATTCTTGAGCTCGCCTCTTACGGCGCAGCCCATACTGTTTTCCACAAGATAGAAATTTATCTGCGATTTTTCATCCGGGGAAGAGGAGGTTTTTAGGAGGGTGCCTTCGGGCAGGTCGGAAATATCCGGCGTAAGCGACTTTACCGCCGCGAAAACGGTATTGAAAATCATGACCGCGAAGGTCAGCGCGAAAAGCGACACGGTTAAAAAATTTTTCTTCATAAAATCACCTTAAAAGCTTATGTCTGCTTCAAAGCTCGGCGCGGCGCTCATGCCGTCCGCGTTTTTGTTGTACGCGGCGACGGCGTATCTGCAATGTACCGCGTATGCCGCCGCAAAGTAGGGAAAGACGAATATCATCGGAATCACAAAAACGCACGCGACGATGTAACCGATAAAGCCGCAGATAAGAAATATGAACTCACGCCGCGTTACGCGCGCGATGGTTTTTGATATTTGCAGCGCTTCAAAAATGTCCATATCCTCGTTTGCGGCCACAAGAAAGGGCGAAAGATAAAACTTAAGCATCAAAGAAAGAAGTATTGCCAGCGCGATTATCCTCAGAATATGCGATAACACCGAAAGCCATGAAGCCCAGGACGGTATTTCGGCGCCCATCATTTTGAAAAGACCGCCGTTTGCCGTAAGGTCACATAAAACAACCGGGAAAAACAGGAAAATCCCGAAAAACGCGGCGTTGCCCGCAAGGATTACGGAAAGCTTCAGCGCCCTTAAATATTCTTTACCGCCGGAAAAGTATTTGAAAAGTACCTGCGGTTCGCAGTCGCTGCCGAAAATCAGTCTTACGGAATAGTAAACAAAGCCCTGCGCCAGCGGAAATATAAGGAATACTATAACCGCGGCGAGTAAGGCAAACGCGGCGACGGGTCCCGCGACGGCGCCTGTAATTTTAACGCATTCATAAAGCACAATCCAGGCGAATATGAATATGCACGAGACTATCACCGTTTTGAAATAATTGCCTTTAAGCGCCGTGCGCGCCGTCTTTTTTACAACCGTACCGGAAATATCCATAACGTTCTCCTTGCTTGAACCGACGGGGCGGACCCGAGCCGGTTCGGGTTAAATCTCAAAGTGTTTTAAGATTGGCGAAATTCGCCATAATTTTTTTGGTGCCCACACTGTCAAAAGCAATTTCAAGCAGTGTATCGCTGCCCATGGGCTTCACCGATATTATCATGCCCTTTCCGAACGCCTTATGCTCGACCGACTGTCCCGGCGAGTATGAGGCGGGGTCGGTTTTTGCGGCCGGCTTTGCGGCGCTTTTGAATTCGCGTTTGGGTCTTGTATCCGCGAAAGGCGAGAAAAAACCGTCAGAGCCGAAAGCGTCGTCGCCGTCGCGGTATCTGCGCTCGCCGAAGGAGCGCTTCTGATATCCGCCTGAAAGGGAAGTCTTGCCGTAGGCGTAACCGCCGTAAGACGGTTCTGCTTCATGCGTTTCGCAAAGCTCCTCCGGTATTTCCCGAAGAAAGCGTGAGGGAAGATTTCTGCCGGTAGAGCCGTAAAGCATACGGGTAGCGGCGCGGCTTACGGTGAGATTCTTTTTAGCCCTCGTAATGGCGACGTAGGCGAGCCGCCGTTCTTCTTCCATCTCCTGCGGCCCGGCGTACAGCGTCTGGGTGCCCGGGAACAAGCCCTCCTCCATACCTACGAGGAATACGTTTTCAAATTCAAGTCCCTTTGCCGAGTGAACCGTCATAAGCGTTACGCGGTCCTCGGAGGTATCATACGAATCGATATCGCTTACAAGGGCTATTTCCTCGAGAAACGCCGCGAGCGACGGTTCTTCGTTTTCCTGCTCGTAAATGCCGACGGTGCTTTGCAGCTCCTTTAAGTTTTCGAGCCGGTCCTTCGCCTCATCGGTATTCTCAAAAACCAGCGCGTTGCGGTAGCCCGATTTTTCGAGCAGTGTTTCAAGCAGAACCGAAAGCGTGACTTCGTCTTTTAAGTTTATAAGCTCAGTCATCATATCGCCGAAAGCTTTAAGCCTGCCGGCGCTTTTTGCGAGTATCGGGTATTTTTCCGGGCGGCAAAGCGTATCAAACATGCTTTTGCCTTCCGCGGCGGCTATCTCACGCACCCTTTCCAGCGTTGTGCCGCCTATGCCGCGCGCCGGCTCGTTGATTATGCGGGCGAGTCTTAAATCGTCGGCTGTGTTGTTTATCACGCACAGATATGCGAGTATATCCTTTATTTCCTTGCGGTCATAAAATCTGGTGCCGCCTATTATTCTGTATGCTATTCCCGAGCGGGCGAATACGTTTTCAAAGCCCGCCGACTGCGCGTTCATTCTGTAAAGCACGGCGTTATCCGAAAAGCGCCCGCCGAGCCGTACGTTTTCAAGTATCCTGTCCGCGACGTAGTTTGCCTCGCCGCGTTCGCTTTCGGCAACGTACACCGTTATCGGCTTGCCGTCTTCATCCGCGGTCCACAGCGTTTTGCCTTTTCTGCCGCGGTTGTTTTCTATAACCTTATTCGCGGCGGCGAGTATATTGCCGGTCGAGCGGTAGTTCTGCTCGAGACGCACGGTTTTCGCGTTTTTGAAGGTCTCCTCAAAGCTTAAAATATTTTCAATGGTGGCGCCGCGGAAGCGGTAAATGCTCTGGTCGTCGTCGCCTACCACACAGATGTTGTTATGTACGCCCGACAGTAGCCGCACAAGCTCATACTGCGCGTGGTTGGTATCCTGATACTCATCCACCATGATATATTTGAATTTGCAGGCGTAGTAATCGAGCGCGTCGCGGCATACGCCGAAAAGCCGCACCGTGTTCACTATCATATCGTCGAAGTCCATGGCGTTTGCCGCAAACAGCCGCCGCTGGTATTCGCGATAGAGCGCGGCGCAGGTTTTGTTTCTGTAATCGTTTCCGGCGGTGCTCTCGAACTCGTCGGGACCGATGAGCGAGTCCTTCGCGTTGGAAATTACCGACAGCACCGATTTAGGCGGAAACATTTTTTCGTCTGCTCCGGCGTTTTTTATGATGTCCTTCATAACGCGCTTCTGGTCGTCGGTATCGTATATGGTAAAACTTGAAGTGTAGCCGAGCTCTTGCGCGTAGCGGCGAAGTATTCTGCCGCACACGCTGTGAAACGTGCCCGCCCAGATGTTATCCGAAAGACTGCCGAGCTTGGCGCTTATTCTGCTTTTAAGCTCATCCGCCGCCTTGTTGGTAAAGGTTATGGCTAAAATCTCCCAGTCGTGCGGGGCGTTTACGGCGTAAGCGCCGTCGGGTAAAGTATCGCGCTCGCCGGCGATGTACTTTTCCGCCGCTTCGATTTCTTCGTCGGTCAGGACGGGCGGATTTTCCGACAAATAGGCGTTGCCGTATTTTATAAGGCAGGCGGTGCGGTTTACGAGTACGGTCGTTTTTCCGCTGCCCGCGCCCGCGAGCACGAGAAGCGGGCCGTTCACCGTGGTGACCGCCTCAAACTGCCGTTCATTCATATCGCGAAAATCGTATTCTATCAGTTTTTTAATAAGTTGTTTTGTTTCCATTTGAGAGTTATTTATCCTCGTAAAGCAGATTTCTTATCCGCTTTAACAGCTCGCCGCAGCTTTCGCAGTGCGCCGTCATCAAAAGCGGTTTTGTAAGGTCAAGGCTGAACACATCGTCTACATTCTTTGCGTTCACGGTTTTTTTGCCGAGCGTAAGCTCGATGTCGTACGGCTCGTCCGCCGCGATTTCAAAAAAGTTCTTTAACGATGTAAAATCCTTCAGTATTATGGTTTTTTCAATCATCATTTCATCCCCCGTGCCGTCAGTGCGTAACGCGCGGCGTTTAGAGCCGGTATATTCCGTCGTCAAGCTGGACGTATTCGCAGTCCGAAACGCTGATATACGCTTTTACGCTGCGGTCGAACCGGCAGTAGTCCTCCACCGTATAGGTATCGAGATTTACCCTTGTGAGCGTGTTGGAGCCGATGTTGCTTACCGTGGCGATATTGCCCGAAGTGAAAACGCCGCGAGGTTTTGAGAAAGGTGAGCGCGCGCCGCCTATGCGAAGCTCCTCGCGCATGGTGGCGAGGTTAAAGCGTATCAGCACGTTATATTCGAGAAAGCTCGCCCACACGCAGTTGTTGTAGAGGGATATGTCGCTCGGCGCGCAGTCGCGGTACTGTATCGTACCGTTCCATAGAACGCCGCCTGTTTCGTCAAGCAGGAGGCATTTGCCGCCGGCGTCCCTGTCGCATATAAAAAGCTTGCCGCTCGGAAGCGATATCGCTTTTGCCGTTATCGTATTTGAAATAAGCTTTATTACCGTTTTGTAATCGCCGCCGAATTTTGCCAGCAGGTATACGTTTTTTGATACGTTTCTTATCAAATCCGACTGCGCGTCGACGGTTTTGTAAAGCATAAGCATTTTATCGTCTATAATATCAGCTCTGTGGGAAAAAATAAAACCGTCGGGCTTTTGAACCAAATCATATACGTCGCCTTCAAATATTCTTTTCAAAGTATTCCCCCCTGATGCTTTCGGCGTTGTTTTTTATAAGTCGGTCGGCGGCGAGCAATACCCCGACCTTTGCACTGTAAAAGTTAAGTCCGCCCTGCATATATACGCAATACGGCTCCCTTATCGGGGCGTCGGCGGAAAGCTCTATTGAAGCGCCGCCGGTAAACGCGCCCGCCGCCATTACCACGTCGTCTTCGTAGCCGGGCATCGGCGCGGGTGTCGGCACCGCCGCCGCGTCTACGGGTGAGCCCGACTGAAGCCCGCGGCAGAAGGATATAAGCGCTTCCTTACACCCGAGATATATTATTTCGATAATGTCGGCGCGCGGCTCGTCGGTTTCGGGGCTTGTCTTAAAACCGAGCAGAGAGAAAAGCGCCGAGGCGTAAACCGCGGTTTTAAGCGCCTCGCCCGCGGTGTGGGGCGCGGCGAAAAAGCCCATAAAAAGCTCGCGGTTGTGGCCGAGCGTCGCACCGACTTCACGTCCTACGCCGGCGCAGGTCATTCTGTGAGCGCACATTTCCACATACTCTTTTTTCCCCGCGATATAGCCGCCGCAGGGTGCGATACCGCCGCCCGGGTTTTTAATGAGCGAGCCCGCCATCAGGTCGGCGCCGACCTCGGTCGGTTCTTTCTTTTCGACAAATTCGCCGTAGCAGTTATCCACCATAACGACGGTGTCGGGCGATACCGATTTCACCGCGTCACAGAGCTGTTTTATCGTTTCGACCGAAAGACTCTTTCGCGCGCTGTATCCGCGCGAGCGCTGAATGTACGCCATTTTGTAAAACTTGGTTTTAAGGCGCGACTTTATCGCCTCAAGGTCCGGCTCGCCGGCGGGAGTGAGTTCTGTTTGCTCGTAGTTTACGCCGAAATCGCGAAGTGAGCCGTCGGTTTTTGAATCAATGCCGAATACTCCTGTTATGGTATCGTAGGGTCTGCCGGTCAGCGCCAGCACCGTATCGCCCGGACGCAGTACGCCGAAAAGCGCGACCGAAAGCGTGTGAGTGCCCGAGGCGAAGCTGTGGCGGATGAGCGCGTCCTGCGCGCCGAAGGTCTTTGCCACGACTTTATCGAGAGTATCGCGACCGACGTCGTCGTAACCGTAGCCGGTCGTGACGCCCAGATGCATTTCGCTTACGCCGCACGATATAAAAGCGGACAGCACCTTCTGCTGATTATATTCGGATATTTGCTCAATAGTCTTAAAAGCCGGCCTCGCTTTTTCGGTCGCGAGAGCGTCGAGCCGGTCAAGTCTTTTGTCCGTATCAAAAAAGTTCAAGTTATTTCCTCCAATATCCCGCTTTGTAAAGCGGCTCGAAGCCGTACCTGGTATAAAACGGCAAAAGTGAATCTTCCGCCACGCAGAGCACCGGTTTATTACCCGAAACAGCGTAGGTCAGCAGTGCGCCGCCGAGTCCTTTTCTGTTTGAGGCGATACCGGCGAGAAGTCTGTAATTCTTACTTTCAAGCGTAATAGCCGCGCACAGGTCTTTTTTGGCGAAAACCTTTATAAGCCCGTGATTAAGTCTGCGGCAGTAATCGGTGGCGAAGTATTCGTAAGGCGGCAGTAAAAAACCGCCGGCGGTAAGGATTTCGTATGCCTCGCGGCTTGAAAGCGCGTCCGAAAACGTGTTGCCGGAAAGCTTCGGCGGTTTTCTTAAAATAAGTACGTTTGCCGCGTCAAAGCTTCCGAAAACGGTTTTCAGATTGTCACTGCTTGAAAAAACGCTGTCCGGTCGCAGAAAACGCACGAAATCTTTTACTTCCTCATCGGCTTTTCCGCAGATTATCGCGTCTTTGCCGAGCAGAAAAATCAGTGTGCCGCCGTCCTGACGGAAAAGCTGCGCCTCGCCGCCGTAAGCGGAAAACAGATTTTCGATTTTAAGTATTTCCGCGGTGGGCTCGTCCCACGCGGGAAGAGCGGATATCTTATTTATCATCGGCAATATACTTTATCATGTACCTGCAAAGCTCAAAAGCGGCGTTCACGTCGTTCAGGTCAGCCACGGAGCTGTTTGTGTGAATGTATCTGCACGGTACGCTTATCGCGAGCGTGCGAACGCCGCCGCGGGAAAGGTGAACGCTGCCCGCGTTATTGCCGCCGGCGACCGCGGCTTTGCTTTGCACCGCTATACCCGAGTCGAGCGCCGCGTTGTAGTATTCACGGTCGTATGCGGTGGCGCGGTCCATAAAGGATACCGCCGCGCCCCTGCCGAGTTTGCAAACGGTCTTATCGTCCGGCACGCCGGCAACGTCAGCCGCGGTAGTGCTCTCCACTATTATCGCGGCGTCGGGGCGGACGCTGTAAGTCGCCGTCTTTGCGCCGCGAAGCCCTATTTCCTCCTGCACGGTGAAGGTGACGGTGTAATCGTATTCGTCGTATTCCCTTAAAAGCTTTATCAGTATCGCGCAGCCGATACGGTCGTCGAGCGCCTTTGATATCAGTTTATTGCCCGAAACCGTGAAATCGGATACTATAACCGCACGGTCGCCGGGGGAAACCGCGCTCAGCGTCTCCTCCTTTGAGGCGGCGCCGATATCGATATAAAGACTGTCCGCCTCGGGCAGCTTCTCCTGCTCCTCGCCGTGCATAAGGTGTATCGGCTTTCCGCTTATCACGCCGCCCGAGTTTCCGTTTATCCTGACCGCTCTGAACATCAGCGCGCTTGTGTTTATGCCGCCGAGCGTTTTGAAACGCAGAAAACCGTCTTCTGTGACCGAGGTGATTATCAGACCGACTTCATCCATGTGCGCGTCGAGCAGTATTCTTTTGGCGGGCGCTTTTTTGCCTTTCTTTTCGGCGATTATGTTGCCGAGCGGGTCGGTTTTACAGGTGCAGTACGGCGATATCTCGCCGAGTATGAACTCGCGGACGGCGTCTTCGCCGCCCGACGTGCCGTCAAGCAGAGCGAGCTTTTTTATCAGGTCAACCATTTACGCCACCGTCCCTTACGTAAGAATAAAGCAGATCGCAAACGCTCTCAACGTCGGAAAGCGACAGCGTCTCACAGTCGGTGTGCATATTGCGAAGCGGAATTGAAACCAGCCCCGTCTTAACGCCTGATTTTGTGACCGATATAACGTCGGCGTCGGTACCGGTGGAGCCGCCCATTATTTCGGTTTGATACGGTATGCCGTTATCTTCCGCCGCCTTTATCAGCTTTTCGGATATTTCGCGGCTGAGCACGGGGGAGACGCCTATCATGGCGCCGCCGCCGATTTTACCGCAGCTTTCCGGCTTTATATCGGGACCGTCGCCGAAGCTTACGTCAATGGCTATCGCCTCGTCGGGGCAGAGCGCGAAGGCGCTTGTTCTGGCGCCGCGAAGACCTATCTCTTCCATGTCCGAAAGGCAGAAAGCGAGATTTACAGGCGGCTTCTTATGCCGGAATCTGCTTGCGAGCGCGATAAGCACCGCGACGCCGGCGCGGTCGTCAAGCGATTTTGAACAGACCCTGTCGCCTAAAAGGCAAAACGGCTCGCCGGCAAAGGTAACGTAATCGCCGACCGATATAATATCCCTTGCCCTATTGCCGAGGCAGGAATCGATTTTCATATCCTCAACCTTCCGGAAGGTCGCGTCTTTTTCCGAAAGATGCGGCGGGGTAGAGCAGAAAACTCCGCGTATCTCTTCTTTGCCGTGAATTGCGACCTGCCTTGACGGCAGAGCGCGTAAATCTATGCCGCCGCACGCCGAAACGGTCAGAAAACCGTTTTCATCGACGGCGGTGACGATAAAACCTATCTGGTCGATATGCGCTTCAAGGGCGAGAGTGTAATCGCTTTCGCCCTTAATGCTCGCAATGAAGCCCTGATTATCGGTACGGGATATCTCGCAGAAGCCGTCGAAATACTTTGCGGCGGTTTCCGCGGCGTCTTTTATATTACCGATACCGGTGCTTCCCGTCAGCTCAAAAATTATTTCCTTTAAGTTCATTGCAGTTTGTTTACCAGGTCCTTATAGTAGTTGCCTCTCGCTACAAAGTTCGGGAAGGCGTCAAAACTCGCGCAGGCGGGGGAGAGGGTCACGATATCGCCCGGCACGGCGCCGTCGTGCGCCCGCTTTACGGCTTCTTCGATATCCTTACAGCGTATTATCTCCGGCTGTCCCGCATAGTCCGCGTAAGCGCGAATACAGTTTTCGATTTTTTCGGCGGTTGCGCCGCAAAGATATAACGTTTTAACCTTTTGGGTGACAACCGGAGCAAGCGGCTCGAACGGTATGTGCTTATCGTAACCGCCGGCTATGAGTATGACCTTTTTATCAAACGCTTTAAGTCCCGCTATTGTACGGGTCGGGCTTGAAGCTATGGAATCGTTATAATATTTTACGCCGTCAAGCTCACGCACAAGTTCAATGCGGTGCTCAACGCCGCCGAATTCGCGCGCAACCTTGCAGATGCTGTCAACGCCCACGTATCCCCACACCGCGGCTATCGCGGCGAGGTAGTTGGCTACGTTGTGGTCGCCGATGACCGCTATTTCCCTGCGGTCTATTATCGGTACGTCCACACCGCGGTACGCCATGTGCAGAACGCCGTCGTCATCGAGCCATGCGCCGTTGTTAAGGCGGCGCAGCATGCTGAAGCCGAGACTCTGACCTCTTACGTCTTTTCTGAACCCTTCGGTTATTTCATCGTCACGGTTGAGCACCGTGCGGGAAAAGGCGTTCTGGTGAAGCATGATATTTTTCTTCGCCTGTACGTATTCGTCCATATCCTTGTGGATATCAAGGTGGTTGGGCGATACGTTGGTAACTACCGCGACGTCGGGACTCTTACGCATGGATATAAGCTGAAAAGATGAAAGCTCAACCACCACGAAATCCTCCGGCTTTATGTTTTCTATCTCCGGCAGAAGCGGGTTGCCGATATTGCCGCCGATGTGCACTTTCTTGCCCTCGGCTTCAAGCATTTTTGCGATAAGGGTGGTCGTAGTTGTTTTGCCGTCCGACCCGGTTATGGCGAAAATAGTCGCCGGGCAAAGGTCAAAGAAAACTTCCATTTCGCTTGTGACCGCTATGCCGCGCTTCCTCGCGCGTTCAAGCTCTTCAAGGTGAAAATTCATGCCGGGCGTGCGGAAAATGATATCGACTTCGAGATTTTCGAGATACCCTTCGCCGAGTTTGAGCTCCGCGCCCGCTTTTTCAAGCCGGTCGGCGAGCTCGCCTACCTGTTCCCGCTCTCTGCGGTCGCAGGCGATAACTCTCGCGCCCTGCTCCAAAAAGTCAAGGATAAGCGGAGTATTGCTTATGCCTATTCCGCACATCGCGATTTTCTTTCCCTTTATCTGACTGAAAAACTGTTTGAAATCCAAAATAAAACCCTCCTAAAAGCCAAACGGTCACTGCGCCGTCTCGGGCGTGGCGTTATCATATATCCCCGCCTGCGGCTCAAGACCCTTATATTCAATATATTCCTCAAGCGTCATGTTTAGATTATTTATCTCTTTCGCGGTGTTTATTCCGACGAAGCGCCAGTGCCACGATTCGTACTTGACGCCGGTGATGTCGGTGCGGTCGTTCGGATAGCGGAGTATAAAGCCGTATTCGCCCGCGTGCTCGCGCATCCATGCAAACTCGGGCGTGCTTTCAAACCGGCTCGACGCCATATTGAAGTCGGCGCAAAGCCCGGTGTGGTGTTCGCTTGTGCCGGGGCGCGCCACCGACTGCGCCGCTTTTGCCTCATCGCCGTTTTCTTTGGCTACCCGGTTCTTGAACAGACGCTCCTGCATTTCGTAGGTGCGGTAGGGCGACCATACCGAAAGGTCGACGCCTTCGCTTCTTGCCGCTTCCACCATTGCTTTCATATAAGGCCACACGCCCGCGTCTATTCTGTGCATCAGCTTATCGGAGTTGTTGCTGTACGCCGCGTCAAATTCGGTAAGATTCCAGTTGTAATCGTAATCCGAGGGGAGCGGGTTTTTCGCGTTTACGAGCAGCAGCCGCGAATAATCCGCATTGAGGGTATATTCGCCGCGCACTACCATTTCGGGTCCCTTTTTCTCGGGCTGTGTTTTGCCGTTTTGTGACGAAACGTCGGTTTTTGTCTTTTTGCCGTGCGAGCCGCACGCGGCAACCGTCACGGCTATGATTACGGCGGGTATCAGGACGCAGGCGCAAAGAAAGAGCCTTCTGCGCCGTATTGCGCGCCTTCTTTTTTCGGTCATAAAAATCCCCCTATTCGTCGAGTTTAAGTACAGCCATAAACGCGTCCTTAGGCACCTCTACACTGCCGAGCTTGCGCATTTTCTTTTTGCCTTCTTTTTGCTTTTCGAGAAGTTTTTTCTTTCTTGTTATATCGCCGCCGTAGCATTTGGCGAGAACGTCTTTTCGCAGAGCTTTCACTGTTTCGCGGGCAATAATTTTGCCGCCCACCGCGACCTGCACCGGCACCTCGAAAAGCTGTCTCGGTATATACTCTTTGAGCTTCTCTGCTATTCTGCGCGCCCGTGCGTAGGAATTTGAGTTGTGAACTATAAAGGAGAGCGCGTCCACCGTATCGCCCGCGAGCATTACGTCGAGCTTTACAAGACTCGATTTCTGATAACCCGCCGGCTCGTAATCGTAGCTCGCGTAGCCCTTGGTGCGCGATTTGAGCGCGTCAAAGAAATCGTATACTATTTCGCCGGTCGGCATTATATAGCGGATATCCACGCGGTCGCCCATGTATTTCATATCCACATAGGTGCCGCGGCGGTCTTCACATAACTGCATAATGGTGCCGACGTAATCGTTCGGCGCGTAGATGTTCACGTTTGATATGGGTTCAAGCGCCTCGGATATCGTCGCGGGGTCGGGGTAGTTGGTCGGGTTGTCGACCAGCACCGTTTCGCCGTTTGTGAGGCGGAACTCGTACTGTACGCTCGGCGCCGTGGTTATTATGTCAAGATTGTATTCGCGTTCGAGGCGTTCCTCGATAATCTCCATGTGCAGAAGACCTAAGAAGCCGCAGCGGAAGCCGAAGCCGAGCGCCTGCGAGGTTTCCGCCTCGTATAGAAGGGAAGCGTCGTTTAATTGCAGTTTTTCGAGCGCCTCGCGCAGATCGGGGTATTTTGCGCCGTCCGCCGGGTAAATACCGCAGAAAACCACCGGCTTTACGCTTCTGTATCCTTCAAGAGGCTCCGCCGCGGGATTATCCGCCGTGGTCACGGTATCGCCCACCCGCGCTTCGCTGACGGTTTTTATAGAGGCGGCGAGATAGCCGACCTCGCCCGCCTCGAGCACGTCGCAGGGCACCATGGCGGTCGCGCTTTTTCTGCCGAGCTCTACCACCTCAAACTGTGCGCCGGTAGCCATCATCTTTATTCTTTCGCCGCATTTTATACGTCCGCTCACAACGCGAAAATAAACTATCGCGCCCTTGTACGCGTCGTAGTAAGAGTCAAAAATCAGCGCTTTGAGCGGCGCGTCGCGCTCGCCTGTCGGCGCCGGGACGTCTCTTACTATCATTTCAAGCACGTCTTTTGCGTTCAGTCCGGTTTTTGCCGAGATAAGCGGCGCGCCGTCGGCGGGTATGCCTATTACGTCCTCGATTTCCTTTTTGATTCTTTCGGGGTCGGCGCTCGGCAAATCGATTTTGTTTATAACGGGCAGTATTTCAAGCCCGTGGTCCGCCGCGAGATAGGTGTTCGCGAGCGTCTGCGCCTCAATACCCTGCGAGGCGTCGACCACCAGTATCGCGCCCTCGCACGCGGCGAGCGAACGCGACACCTCATAGTTGAAGTCGACGTGTCCGGGCGTGTCAATGAGGTTAAGCTCGTATTCTTCGCCGTCATCCGCCTTGTAGTAAAGCGTTACGGCGTGCGCTTTTATTGTTATGCCGCGCTCGCGTTCAAGCTCCATACTGTCAAGTATCTGATTCTCCATATCGCGCGCGGAAACCGAGCTTGTGAGTTCTAAAAGCCGGTCGGCAAGTGTGGACTTGCCGTGGTCGATATGAGCGACTATGCAAAAATTTCTTATTTGTTTCAAAGGAAACGACAAGGTAAAATTCCCCTTCTAATATATTTTTCTTATTTTAACACAAAATATATTGCTTTACAATAAAAAAATGAAAAAAACGGCATTTTTCTTGACAGAAAAAGTCACGCACTGTAAAATTATTCTGAGGTGAAAAAAATGCTCGTTCACGCATACGCCAAAATCAACCTTACACTCGATATAGTCGGCATAAACGGTAACGGTTATCATTTGCTCGATTCGGTTTTTCAGTCGGTGGGACTTTACGACGCCGTCACACTCAAGAAGGCTGACGGCATATCGGTTTCGTGCGATGGTATAAACGGCGCGGAAAACATCGCTTATACCGCCGCCGCGGAATTTTTCGGGAGAACCGGCGTATCGGGCGGCGTAAATATAAAAATCGAAAAGGGCATACCGCTCCTTTCGGGACTCGGCGGCGGCTCCGCGGACGCGGCGGCGGTTATAGTCGCCCTCGACCGTATGTATAAAACAAATCTCTCACAGGACGCCCTCTTGAAAACAGCTCTCGCCTGCGGGGCTGACGTTCCGTTCTGCCTTTCGGGCGGCACCGCGCGCGTCGGCGGGATAGGCGAGAAAATCACCCCCCTGTCTCCGATAGAGGGACTCTGGGCGGTCATTGTCCAGGCGGGCAAAAAGGAATCAACCTCCCTTATGTATAAAAAGCTTGACGGCGCGCCGTTTTCGCCGCCCGTCACCGACGATTTTTTGAGGGCTCTTCATGAAAACGCCGATACCGCGTTCAAAAAAGCGGGTAACGCGTTCGGCGCGGTGGCGGCAAACGCCGGGATCATCGAGCTTCTCGGCTCTTACGTTCCGATGGGAGTATCGATTTCGGGAAGCGGACCTTCGCATTTTGCGGTCTTCCGTGATAAGCGGGAGGCAAATCTCGCCGCAAAGGACCTTGAACGCAAGGGCTTTTCGCCTTACGCCGTGCCGTTTGTAAAGAGCGGCAACAGAATAATTGAATAAAAAATCTCCTTCTGTCAATAATCACCCTGCAACCCTTTGACAGGAGGTTTTTTAATGAAAAAAGACATCAGGAAAAACATTGAAAAAGGCGTGATTTTCGGACTGGTGTGCGCCGTAATACTCGGATTTGCCCGCTTTGAAGCCCGGCTTGACGAGCTGCGCGATGGCGTACTGCGTCTCCACATACTCGCAAATTCGGACAGCGACTTCGACCAGCGTTTGAAGCTCAAAGTGCGCGACAGGATACTTGAAGTCACGGCGGCAAGCCTTGAAAACGCCGGGAACATTGACGAAGCGATAAGTATAGCCGAGGCGGATATGGGAAAAATTACCGCGGCGGCGAAGGAGGTCGTAAGCAGCGAGGGCTGTGATTACGAGGTCAGCGCGAACATAGAGAAAAACTTTTTCGAGAACCGCGTTTATGATGATTTTACGCTTCCCGCCGGCGTTTACAACTCGCTCACGGTGCGAATAGGCGCCGCGAACGGACATAACTGGTGGTGTGTGATTTTCCCCGGCGTATGTCTGCCCTGCGCGAAAAAGGGAGAACTTGAAGCCGCCGTATCACGCGGCAGCGCGCAGGTCGCGCAGAACGCTTCCAGATACAGAATGAGGTTCAAAGCGGCGGAGATTTACGAAAAGATTAAGCGCAAATTTTCAAAAAAATAAAATTTTCACTTGATTTTTGCCGCGGGTTGTGATAATATCACAATGTTACTATGCTTGAAAGGGGTGACTCAGGATGAAGGAAGGTATACATCCGCAGTATGAAAAGGTAACTATTAAATGCGCTTGCGGTGCCGAGTTCGAGACGCGCTCTACAAAGAAGGATATTCGTTTGGATATTTGTTCTAAATGTCATCCGTTTTTCACAGGTAAGCAGAAGTTGGTAGATACCGGCGGCCGCGTTGACAGATTCAAAAAGCGTTTCGGTATGGAAGAGAAATAATTTTTACCAGAAAACCGTGACTGTGTTTTGCAGTTGCGGTTTTTTCTTACAAAAGAGGTGGTACGGTGGAGCAGATAACTTTGCTTTCGGCGGGCGAGGGTCAGTACAGCGAGAAGCATTCGCGCTTCCTGGGCTTTGCCATACCCTGCGAAAGCGAGAAGCAGGCGGCGGAGATAATCGCTCAAAAGCGAAAGGAATACTGGGACGCGCGCCACGCGGTCTACGCTTATATTCTGCCGGACGGCTCCGCCCGCTTTTCCGATGACGGCGAGCCTCACGGCACCGCCGGAAAGCCGGTGCTCGATATTCTTAAAACCGGCGGCATAACCGGCGCGATAGTTATAGTGGTGAGGTATTTCGGCGGTATTCTGCTCGGCACGGGCGGGCTTGTGCGCGCCTATACCGCCGCCGCGGGCGAGGCGGTAAAAAACGCCGTAAGGGCGCGAATAATCGCGGCTGACGAGTATTCGCTCGGCGTATCTTACGCCGATTACGATAAACTTATGTTCATATTAAAGGGAGCTGACGCCGAAATTAAAAGCACTGATTTTGCCGACGGAGTAAACGTCGTTTTCGCCGTAAAATCAGACGCGGCGCAGGCATGCCTTAAAAGCATAAGCGAGGCGTTTTCCTCGTCGGTCGTGCCGAAATTTGAAGAAAAAACGGTGATTCACGAGAAAATTTAAGAAAAACAGAGGAATTTTCCTTTTTTTTGCAAATAATTATACAGAGGGTAATCAAGGGGGCGCTTATGAATATACGTGAGATAACTGAAAATAACGAAAAGTTAATATTTTCGCCTTATGCCACTTTAAGCGCACAAACAAAAGGCAGAGCGGCAAAGGAGGAAAAATGCGAGCTTCGCACCGAGTTTCAGCGTGACCGGGACCGCATTATTCACTGTAAGGCGTTTCGCCGGTTAAAGCATAAAACCCAGGTCTTCCTTTCGCCGGAATCCGATCATTACCGCACCCGTCTTACGCATACGCTTGAAGTTTCCCAGATAGCGCGCACCGTTGCGCGGGCGCTCCGGTTAAATGAGGACCTGACCGAAGCAATAGCACTTGCGCACGACCTCGGGCATACTCCGTTCGGTCACGCGGGGGAGCGCGCGCTTGACATTCTCGTAAGCGGCGGTTTTACTCATTTTGAGCAGGGCGTCCGCGTTTGCGAGGTGCTTGAAAAGGGCGGAGAGGGACTTAACCTTACCGCGGAGGTGCTCGACGGCATACTCAACCATACCCGCGGTCAGTGGGCATACACGCCCGAGGGTAAAATCGTGCGTTTCAGCGATAGGATAGCGTATATAAACCACGATATAGACGATGCGATAAGCGCGGGCATCATATCCGAAAGCGATATACCGAAAGAAGCGGCGGAGTACCTCGGCAAAACCAAAAGCGAGCGGATAGACAGCCTTGTGAAATCTCTTGTGAAAAGCAGCGAGGGCGCCGATATTAAAATGGACGCCGAAACCGGAAAATACTGTGATTTAATGCATAAATTCCTGTTTGACTCCGTTTATACAAATCCCGTGGCGAAATCCGAGGAATCAAAGGTGTACGATATTATAGAAGGCATTTATGAGCATATAATCAAAAATCCCGATACGCTTTCGGGAGAGTATAAGGCGATACGCGAGAAGGACGGCGTTTCGCGGGCGGCGGCGGATTATATCGCCGGGATGACCGACCATTTCGCCGTAACTACTTTTGAAAATATTTACATACCGAAGTTTTGGCGCGTTTAGCGCGGCTTTAAGTGAAAAGCGAAAGGGGGAGAGGTATGGCGATAAGCGAATCAACCATAAACGAAATCAAATACCGTAACGATATTGAATCGGTCATTTCGCCGTACGTTTCACTCAAACGCAGGGGTAAAAACCTTGTGGGACTTTGTCCTTTTCATAATGAGAAAACGCCTTCGTTTACCGTATATCCCGAGAACGGCTCGTTTTACTGCTTTGGCTGCGGGGTAGGCGGCGACGTTTTCACTTTTGTAAAGCTGATTGAAAATCTTGATTATATCAGCGCGGTGAGACTGCTTGCCGAGCGTTCGGGCATAGCGGTGGAGGAAGACGCGTACGATAACTCACTGAGCAAGCTTAAAGAAAAAATATATGACATAAACCGTGAAAGCGCAAGGTTTTTCCATAACTTCCTTATGTCGGAAAACGGCAAATGGGCGCTCGATTACCTGGCGGGCAGAGGGCTTAAAATCGCCACAATAAAGCATTTCGGCTTAGGCGCCGCTCCCGATAGCTGGGACGCGCTCACAGAGCACCTTAAAGCAAAGGGGTATTCGCTTACCGATATGCTGGCGGCAAACGTTATCGGTAAGAGTCAGCGCGGCAGTTATTACGACCGTTTCAGGAAACGCGTCATGTTCCCGATAATAGATATACGCGGCAGGGTCATCGGTTTCAGCGGCAGGGCTATGCCGGGGGATGATAAGGCGGGCGGCAAGTATGTAAATACCTCCGATACGCCGGTATACAAGAAGAGTGAAAACCTTTTCGGACTTAATTTTGCCAAAAAGTACTGCGAGGACAGAGTGATCCTTGTTGAGGGAAATATGGACGTGGTATCGCTTCACCAGGCGGGTTTTCAAAACACGGTGGCGCCGCTCGGGACCTCTTTTACTCCGGCGCAGGCGAAGCTCCTCAGCCGGTATACGAAGGAAATCGTGCTTACTCTTGACGCTGACGAGGCGGGAAGAAAAGCCGTTCAAAAAGACGGCGAAGTGCTGAAAGACACCGGACTGAACGTCAAGGTGGTAACGGTGCCCGACGGCAAAGACCCGGATGAGTTTATAAAGAAGCACGGCGCGGCGCGGTTCGGCGCGGTGCTTGACGGGGCGGTAAACGAAATAGAATATAAACTGCTTACGGCTGTTTCCGATATCGATGTGACCTCTGACGCGGGCAAGGTGAAGTATATCTCGCGCGCCGCCGATATAATCGCCGCCTCCGAAAACCCGATAGAGCGGGATATATACGTCGGCAGGATGTGCGACAAATACGGCGTTTCGCGTACCGTTCTGACCGAGAGGATAGCTGAAATACGCAGGGCAAACGCCAAAAAGACCGCGAGAAAAGAAATAAATTCCATAATAATGCCGAAGTTCGATACAAACGCGCCGAATCCCGAAAAGCGCCTGCATCCCGCCGCCGCGGCGGCTGAGGAAAGCGTGATAGCCGTGCTTTTCTCGCATCCCGACTTTTTCGGCGAGGCATACGGCAAGCTCAAGCCCGAGCAAATGGTAACGTCGCTCAATTCGCGTATTTACGGGCGGATGTGCGGGGTTTTAAGCGAGGGCGGAACGCCTGATATTTCGGATTTTGCGGAAATACTCAGCGATTCGCAGATGGGGTATCTCGTTTCGGTAATAAACAGCGATCTGGCTCGCGGCAACCCGCTTACAGTATTAAAAGACTGTATTTCGGTAATATTAAACGAGAAAGAAAAGAAAAACGCGCCGGACGTCAAGAATATGGATATTGACGACTGGGCGGAAAATCTAAAAAAACTGGCAGAGAAAAAAAGGGGTAAAAGAAATGGCTGAAAAGAAGAAAGAAAAAGAACTGAAAGAGGAGAAAACAGCGCCGGTCGAGCCGGTTATCGATGAGGATGAGGACAAAAAGGAGACGATAGACGATATAGAAAACGCTCCCGACGATCTCGAAGAGCTGTTCAGCGAGCCGACCGTTTTGGACCTCGATTTCGATGAGGAACCGAGCGATGAGGAACTGAAACTCGAAGAGGTAGACGTTGAAAACCTTACCGACGATATCTCGCTCGATAACATTTCGCTTGACGATCCGGTAAAGGTTTATCTTCGCGAAATAGGCAGAGTTCCGCTGCTTTCTTCCGAGGAGGAAATCGAGCTCGCGGTAAAGATTGACGAGGGTGACGAGCGTGCAAAACAGCGTCTTACCGAGGCAAACCTGCGCCTTGTCGTCAGCATAGCAAAAAAATACGTCGGCAGAGGCATGTATTTTCTGGACCTCATTCAGGAGGGCAACGTCGGTCTTATCAAGGCGGTGGACAAGTTTGATTACACAAAGGGCTTTAAGTTTTCCACCTATGCGACGTGGTGGATAAGGCAGGCGATAACAAGGGCGATAGCCGACCAGGCGAGAACCATTCGTATACCGGTACACATGGTCGAGACCATAAACCGCCTTAAAAAGATACAGAGTCAGCTTCTTCACGAGAACGGCTATGAGCCGAGCGAAGAGGTCATAGCCGAGAAAATGGGACTCCCCGTAGAGCGCGTCCGTGAAATAATGCGCGTGGCGCAGGAGCCGGTTTCAATGGAAACGCCCATAGGACCGGAGGAGGATTCCCGCCTTATGGACTTTATAAAAGATGAGGACGCCCTCGCTCCCGATGAGGCGGCGCTCAAAACCATAACAAACGAGGATATCGATAACGTGCTTCATACTCTTACCCCGCGTGAGGAGGCGGTCATAAGACTGCGCTTCGGCCTTAAAGACGGGCGCTGCCACACGCTTGAAGAGGTCGGCTCGGAGTTCAACGTAACGAGAGAACGTATCCGTCAGATAGAGGCGAAAGCGCTTCGCAAGCTCCGCCATCCGGTGAGAAGCAACAAGTTCAGGGAAAAGTAAATTTTACGGCGTTTTCCGTAAAATTTCTACATAAAAAGGCGGTAAAGGAGGTAGTTTGCCGTGTTTTTTGAAAATGACAGCGATATTAAAATAGCGGGCGACAAGCCGTCCGCGGATATAAAGAAAAATGCCGGTACAAAGGAAGAGAAAGGCATTTCAAAGCAACAGACGGAAGCGGCGAAAAAGATAGGCGAAAAGGTGGCGCAGCGGTTTATTAAGGACGACGCCGACCAGCAGTCCGGCGAGAATACCGATTATGCGCTCCTGCTTCAACGCAGACTGCTTTTGTCTTTTTCCGCAACCGCCGGCTTTGAGCAGTATATAGGCGATGATACGCTCGTCGGCGTGGCGCAGAAGAGCTTTCTTGACACCGTGAGAAAAGCGGGCGAGGATATCTATAAAACCTCTTCCGATATGGGCGCGTTTTCCTTTTACTATCTGGCTTTCAGGCGCGGCTCGGATACCGAGCGCAGAATGGGGCAGACCTTCGCCATGCTCTGCTCGCATGACGGCGACCCGATTTTTCAGGAACTCGGCGAGGCGCTTTACTGCTGGTTTACATCGATAGTCAGAAAAACGGTGAACGAGTATCTTTGATACTTCTGCAAAATATAAGTCGGCGGAAAACTGCCGGCTTATGTTATTTTAAGACGGGTAAATTGCAAAGTGTGTGATAATATGGATAAAAACGGATTTTACGAAAATGTGCGGGCGAGTCTTCAAAAAAAATACCGCCGCTCGATTACGGGGAAATTCAATAAGGCGCTTAAGGTTTATAAGCTCGTAAACGCGGGCGATAAAGTCGCCGTCTGCATTTCGGGCGGCAAAGACTCGTGGCTTACCGCGGTGCTTTTCAAGGAACTTAAAAAATATTCGGACGTGCCTTTCGAGGTCGAATATATCGTTATGGACCCGGGATACGCGCCCGAAAACCGCCGCCTTATCGAGGAAAACGCGAAGCGGCTCGATATCCCCGTGAAGATATTCGAGAGCAGTATTTTTGACGCGGTGCACGAAATACCGAACTCCCCGTGCTACCTGTGCGCGAGGATGCGAAGAGGTTATCTTTACAGTTTTGCCCGCGGGCTCGGATGCAACAAAATAGCCCTCGGCCACCATTATGACGACGTAATAGAAACCACGCTTATGGGTATGCTCTACGGCGCGCAGGTGCAGGGTATGCTGCCCAAGCTTCACAGCACAAATTTTAAGGGTATGGAGCTGATTCGTCCGCTTTACTTTGTAAGGGAAGCGGATATAATTTCGTGGCGCGACGCGTGCGGATTAAAGTTTTTGCGCTGTGCCTGCCGTTTTACCGAGCAGAGTGAAAAGGACGAGGACCTCTCAAAGCGGAAGGAAATCAAATCGCTTATAGCCGAGCTTAAACTCAAACATCCGGACGTTGAAAAATGTATTTTCAAATCGCTCGAAAACGTAAATATCGATACTGTGCTCGCGTACAAAACGGGCGGTAAAAAACACGGATTTCTCGATACTTACGATAAGGAATGACAATTATGTAAATAAAATATACGGACTGCGAAAGCAGTCCGTATATTTTACAGTATTTTTTGCGCCGCGTCTGAGGCGAAGAGGGTAAGCGACTCAAAATCCATTGAGTCGATATAGTATTTTTCAAGCCGGTCGTGCGCCGCCTTTGCCCTTGATAACGTGGAAACCGCGCCGAGCAGCAGCTCACGCGATACCCGCCTGTTGAAAAGCATTCGCGCGCGGTAGTATTTAAGCGCTTTCGTATCGGTGAATCTGCGCGCGTGTATACGGCGAGCGTCGGTGTTAAAGGTTACGTATTCGCCTTCGGTCACGAATGCGAGCGACAGCTCGGGAAGCAGTATGTGGTCGGTAAGCTCGGAGGGTAAAAACGGGTTTTTAAGCGTGATAACCGTATATCCCCTCTGCTTTGCGGACGAGCGCAAAAACTTCATTATTTCGCCTGCCGCGCCGCCGAATTTATCCTCGATAACAATTATATTTTTATAGAACCCGGTGACGGTTTTCGGGTATGCGATAACGCCTTCCGGCGTGGTGCCTCCGATAAAGCGGACGAACTCCTCCGCGGCGCCGCCGCTTCGCTCCGGGATATAGGCGTCCGAAAGTTTTTTTGCAAATTTCAGCACGGCGCCGCGGTCGGTGCATAGGCGCGAAAGCTTTAAGTTATCGAAAATCAGCTCGCCCGCCGCGCAGATGTATGCCGAAGCGGTTTTGTGCAGCTTGGCGTTTTGCGCCGCCGCGTCGGCGATACCCGCGGCAGTGGAGAAAAGCTTTTCACTGTCCCAGAATTCGCCGAGATTTATTATGTTTTCACAGGCGCCGGGCAGCCGCGGCTCGACCACGTGCGGCGCGGTGCCGTCTAAAATCACCGTTTTTATCTCGTCTATTATTACGCCGTCGAGCGAGCCGGGGTCGGAGGAACAGGGGCATAGCGTTACGGTATAGCCGCGCTCCTGTGCCTTTTCGGCAATATATTTCATAAACGACGATTTTCCGGTGCCGGGACCGCCTTTGATTATATAGGCGCGCCAGTCACCCGGTATGTAGCAGTCGCCGAAATGCGATACGAACCCCTCCGCCGAATTTGCGCCCAAAAAGAATTTCTGATATGTTTTTTCCATATTTATGCCCCTTTTTATCGGTTTTTTCTCTATCCACATAGTATTCTTTCAAAAAATATTTGCTACAAGGCGGCATTTATGGTATATTTACATTGTGAGTCGGCCATACGGTCGCGCGTGCCTATCACACGTGAGGAAAGTCCGAGCTTCGCAGGGCGGGATAACAGCTAACGGCTGCCGGGGGTGACCCCAGGGAGAGTGCAACAGAGATATACCGCCGCTTTACGCGGTAAGGGTGGAAAGGCGAGGTAAGAGCTCACCGCGCCCGCGGGTAACCGCGGGGGCCTGTAAACCCTATCCGAAGCAACGCTGACTGTGGCTATACGCTTGCCCGGCGTGCCACGAAAGGCGGCTTGAGCGCACAGGTGACTGTGCCCCCAGATAGATGACCGTACACGACAGAACTCGGCTTACGGCCGGCTCACACCGGATATCGGACGGCGGATGACAGATGTCGGATTATCAAACGCGGTCGGAATTACGGTTTGTCGCATTATAAACAAAAGGCGCTCCGCAAGGAAGCGCCTTTCACTTATTGCTCTTCTAATCGTCGGTTTTGCGAAGCTTAGATCCGCAGTACTCGCAGAAATTGCCGGCGCCCGCCTTTGCGCCGCAGTTCGGGCAGAATTTCGGCGTCGGCTTCGCACACGGCGCCGCGGCGTATTTTGCGGCGTCTTCCGTAAGCTTTTGCATCGCCGCCTTGTCCTCGGCAATCAGCTTTTGAGCTTTAAGTTCAGCTTGCGCGCGTTCCTCGGGCGTCATTTTATCAAGCTTCGCCTGAAGGTCGGCTTTCGCTTTTTCAAGCATTTTTTCGAGTTCTTCAGGGCTTATATTCATATTGTTTTCCATTCCGTTTCCCTCCGTATGCAATGCGTTTTGCCGGCGTTTCACCGCCGCTTGCAAGTATTATAGCATAAAGCTTACGGCTGTTCAACAGTTTCGCGTAATAAGGCGCCCTTTCGCGGTCTTGCGCCGCGGATTGCTTCGGGGGGATAAGAAAATGCGCTATTCGCCCTGATTATTGCCTTTCTTCCGTTTATTTGCCGTTTGTCTCGGCAACCCCTGTGAAATTTGCGGAAAGAGGTTTTTTGTATCGGCTGTCGGCTGGATATTGTAGGTGCCGTATTTGTTTACCGCGTCCTGCGCGTCGAACACGTCGCCCTCCGGCGGCACGGCACAGGAAATGAGTTTTTTGTCTTTTTTATTTTTCATTTGTATCACCCTGTACTATTTTGTCTTAAAAAAGTGATTTAATACCTTTGACATAGTAAAGCGATTATGGTATACTTAAAATAATTATAGACATATCAATAAAGAGGAAGATGCAAAATGCTGGACATAAAGTTTATTTGTGAAAATCCCGAAGCGGTAAAGGAAAATATCAGAAAGAAATTCAAGGATGATAAACTGCCGCTGGTTGACGAGGTCATCGCCCTTTACAAAGAGAAAAAGGACGTAAATAATCGCGCAAACGAGCTTCGCGCAAACAGAAATAAAATCAGCAAGCAGATAGGCGCGCTGATGGCGCAGGGCAAGCGTGAGGAGGCCGAGGCGACAAAGCGGCTCGTTACCGAGCAGGCAGAGGAGCTTCGCGCCCTCGAAGAAAAAGAGGCAGAGCTTGAAATCGAGGTAAGAAATCGCCAGATGAAGATACCGAACATCGTTGACGCGAGCGTGCCGGTAGGCAGGGACGACAGCGAAAACGTAGAGGTAAAGCAGTACGGTGAGCAGACAAACCTTGATTTCGAGATACCTTATCATACCGATATTATGGCGCTTTTCGACGGTATCGATAAAGAGGCGGCGGGTCGCGTCGCGGGCGAGGGCTTTTATTATCTTATGGGCGATATCGCGCGTATGCACTCGGCGGTGACCGCCTACGCACGCGATTTTATGATAGACAAGGGCTTTATTTATCACATACCGCCCTTTATGATAAGGTCGAGCGTCGTCACCGGCGTTATGAGCTTTGAGGAAATGGACGCCATGATGTACAAGATAGAGGGCGAGGACCTTTATCTTATCGGCACCTCCGAGCACTCGATGATAGGTAAGTTTATAGACACTATTACCGATGAGGAAAAACTGCCGCTCACCCTTACGAGCTATTCCCCCTGTTTCAGAAAGGAAAAGGGCGCGCACGGCATAGAGGAGCGCGGCATTTACCGCATACATCAGTTTGAAAAGCAGGAAATGATAGTTATCTGCAAGCCCGAGGACAGTATGGCGTGGTTTGATAAGATGTGGAGCTATTCGGTAGAGCTTTTCAGAAGTCTCGATATACCCGTGCGCACGCTTGAATGCTGCACGGGCGACCTTGCGGACCTTAAAGTCAAGTCTTACGACGTTGAGGCGTGGAGTCCGAAGCAGAAAAAGTATTTCGAGGTCTGCTCATGCTCCAACCTCGGCGACGCGCAGGCGCGCCGGCTCGGTATAAGAGTAAAGGGCGCCGACGGTAAAAAGTATCTCGCCCACACGCTCAATAACACGGTGGTCGCTCCGCCGCGTATGCTTATAGCGCTTATTGAGAATAACCTTGTTTTCGACGGCGAGTATTACAGCATCAAAATACCCGAGGCGCTGCGCCCGTATATGGGCGGCAACGCCGTTATAAAGGCAAAAAAGAAATACACGCAAAGGTGATAATATGGCAAAAACACGTAAGCAGAAAGAGCTTGTCATTTCCATAATTCTCGGCGTCATAGCGGGCATACTTGCTTTGACGGCGGTACTTATGATAGTTATCCCGCAGATTAAAAACAAGAATAAATATAAAGAATTCAAAAACGAAGACGCGCAAATCGACCCGGTCGACTCGGATGACGGCAAGCTGCCCGAGAACCCGATTAAATTCGATGAGCTTGCCGAGAAAAACGAGGACATCTGCGCATGGCTGCACTTTGAATCACTGCCGGTAATCGATTATCCGATAGTGCGCCCGGAGGGTGAAAATAAGGATACAAACTATTATCTGCGCCGCGATTTGGAGGGGAAATACAGCGTGGGCGGTACGGTTTACATCCAAAAGGTGAACTCGCCCGATTTTCAAGACAGGTGCACGGTGGTCTACGGTCACAATATGCACGATATGACCATGTTCGGTCATCTTAAAGATTTCAGAAATAAAGAGTTTTTTGATAACAACCCTTATTTTTACGTTTTCAGGCGAAAGCATATCCTAAAATACGAGATAAAATCGGCGTTTGTCTATGACGACCGGCTTATAACCAGTTCGTTTAATTTTGCAAACGATACTGAGTATCAGAATTTTATCGACGAGGTATGCAACCCGAAGTCACTTGTAAAGAACGTGAGGGAGGACCTTAAAGTAACGCTTGACAGTAAAATGGTAGTTCTTTCAACCTGTACCGACTATAACAAGAATGAGAGATATCTCGTAGTAGGCGTTCTGGTGAAGGATACGAAGACCGAGTAGTTTTAAGATAAAGTAAAACACCTTATAAAAAACCGCGGGGAAGTGATTTCCCCGCGGTTTTTCTCAACAGTTATTTTATTTTCTTTATATCATACGGCGTGGTCTGGTAAACGAAGTAATTGAGCCAGTTGCAGAAAAGCAGATTTGCGTGCGCCCGCCACGAAACAACCGGATTTTTCTTCGGGTTACCGTCGGCGAAATAGTTTTCGGGTATTTCGGTATCAAGTCCTGCCGCCTTATCGCGCAGATATTCGTTTTTAAGGGTATCGGCGTCATATTCGCTGTGTCCGGTGATAAATATCTGCCTACCGCCCTTGTTCGATATCGCGTAAACTCCGCACCGCTTGCTTGAAGCGAGAATTCTAAGCTCCGGCGCCGCCTTTACGTCCTCGGTGCGCACCGTTGTATAACGCGACTGCGGAACGTAAAAAACATCGTCAAAACCGCGGAAGAGTATTGATTTTTTATAGTCCACCGTATGCGGGAAAACGCCGAAAAGCTTTTTATCGAGCGCATGCTTTTCAATGCCGTAGTGATAGTAAAGCCCCGCCTGCGCGCCCCAGCATATATGAAGCGTACTGTGAACGTGGGTTTTGCTCCACTCCATGATTTCGCACAGCTCGTCCCAGTATTCAACCTCTTCAAACGCCATTTGTTCAACCGGCGCGCCGGTGATTATCATACCGTCGAAGGTCTTGCCCTTAACGTCGTCAAAGGTTTTATAAAAGGTGAAAAGGTGCTCCGCAGGCGTGTTTTTCGACTCGTGGCTTTTTGTGTGAATAAGCGTTAAATTCACCTGAAGCGGCGAGTTTCCGAGAAGGCGGGAAAGCTGTGTTTCGGTCTCGATTTTTTTGGGCATAAGATTAAGAAGCAGTATTTCAAGGGGTCTTATGTCCTGTGTTATGGCGCGTGTTTCGGTCATAACGAAAATGTTTTCGCCTTCAAGCGTTTTAACCGCCGGCAGGTCGTTTGGTATTTTTATTGGCATAAACCGTCGCCTCTTTATACTTTTTCGAGTGCTTGCGCTATATCCGCGATAAGGTCGTCGCTGCTTTCGATTCCGCAGGAGAAGCGGACGAGGTCGGGGGAAATTCCCGCCGCGGCGAGCTCGCGGTCGTTCATCTGGCGGTGAGTGGCGCTTGCCGGGTGCAGACAGCATGTGCGCGCGTCGGCAACGTGGGTTTCGATAGCGGCAAGGCGCAGACTCTTCATGAATTTTTCCGCCGCGGCTCTGCCGCCGCTTACGCCGAATGAAACCACGCCGCAGCTGCCGTTCGGCAGATATTTTTGCGCGAGACTGTAGTATTTATCGCCTTCAAGCGAAGGGAAAGTTACCCAGGAAACCTTAGGATGATTTTTTAAGAATTTTGCGACCGCCAGTCCGTTTTCGCAGTGCTTTTTCACGCGCAGATGCAGGCTTTCAAGTCCGAGATTCAGCAAAAACGCGTTCTGGGGCGACTGGATAGAGCCGAAATCGCGCATGAGCTGAGCCGTCGCCTTGGTGATAAACGCGCCGGCGAGTCCGAATTTTTCCGTATAGGTAATGCCGTGGTAGCTCTCATCGGGAGTGCAAAGACCGGGGAATTTGTCGGGATATTTCGTCCAGTCAAATTTGCCCGAATCAACTATACATCCGCCTACGCCCGCGCCGTGACCGTCCATATACTTTGTGGTGGAGTGGATAACGATATCAGCACCCCACTCTATCGGACGGCAGTTTACGGGCGTCGCAAAGGTGTTGTCAATTATAAGCGGAACGCCGTGAGAGTGCGCCGCGTTTGCAAAACGCTCTATGTCAAGAACCGCAAGCGCGGGGTTTGCTATGGTCTCGCCGAATACCGCCTTGGTGTTGGACCTGAAAGCGGCGTTCAGCTCCTCGTCACTGCAATCGGGCTTTACAAAGGTGAACTCTATGCCCATACGCTTCATTGTGACTGCAAAAAGATTATATGTGCCGCCGTAAATGGTGGAGGATGAGACAATATGGTCGCCCGCGGAGGCGATGTTGAAGACCGAGAAGAACGAAGCCGCCTGACCCGAGGATGTAAGCATAGCCGCCGTGCCGCCCTCAAGCTCGCAAATTTTGGCGGCTACGTAATCGTTGGTCGGGTTTTGAAGACGGGTATAGAAATAACCGCTCGCCTCTAAATCAAAGAGCTTGCCCATATCCTCGCTCGTGTCGTATTTGAAAGTCGTGCTCTGAATAATCGGTATCTGGCGCGGCTCGCCGTTTTTCGGCGTGTATCCGCCCTGTACGCATTTTGTATCTATTTTTCTTTCACTCATTTTGATTACCTCTTTACTTTTGGTTTTTAAGCTTTTCATCTATCGCCGCCGCGGCGCGCTTACCCGCGCCCATGGCGTCTATAACGGTGGCGGCGCCCGAAACGGCGTCACCGCCCGAATATACGTTTTCCTTTGAGGTCTGCATATTTTCGTCAACAATTATACATCCGCGGGAGTTGACCTCTATATCCCTTGCGGTATTGGTAAGCAGGGGATTAGGCGAGGTGCCGAGCGCCATGATAACGGCGTCAACATCGACCGTAAATTCACTGCCCGCAACCGGCTCGGGCCTGCGCCTGCCTGACGCGTCCGGCTCGCCGAGCTGCATTTTTACACACTCGATACCGGTCACACGGTAGTTTTCATCGCTTATTACGCGGACGGGGTTGCAAAGAAATCTGAATTCGATTTCCTCCTCCTTCGCGTGGCATACCTCTTCACGGCGCGCGGGCATTTCCGCCTCGCCTCTGCGGTATATTACATATACGTGCTTTGTACCGAGGCGCTTTGCGCACCTTGCGGCGTCCATTGCCACGTTTCCGCCGCCTATTACGGCTACGCGCTCCATTTTCTTTAAGGGCGTGTCATATCCGTCAATATACGCTTTCATAAGATTTATGCGGGTCAAAAACTCGTTTGCCGAGTAAACGCCGAGCGCGTCCTCGCCCTCGATGCCCATAAACATCGGAAGCCCCGCGCCTGAGCCGATAAACACGGCGTCGAATCCCATTTTTTCTATTTCGTCAACCGTAAGGACCTTGCCTATTACCATATCGGTCATAATGTTTACGCCGAGTTTTTTCAGTCCCTCTACCTCATGGGCAACAACCGATTTCGGCAGTCTGAACTCGGGTATTCCGTATACCAGCACGCCGCCGGCTATATGAAACGCCTCGAATACCGTTACCTCGTAGCCGCGCCGCGCAAGGTCGCCCGCGCAGGTAAGTCCGGCGGGTCCCGCGCCGATAACGGCAACCTTCTTGCCGTTATGCTTTATGTCAACCTCTTTGTCTTTTCCGTTCTCTCTGTGCCAGTCGGCGACAAATCTTTCGAGTCTGCCTATCCCGACGCTTTCGCCCTTGATTCCCCGAACGCATTTTCCCTCGCATTGGAGCTCCTGCGGACAAACTCTTCCGCATACGGCGGGCAGGGAACTGGTCATGGAAATCACTTTGTACGCGCCTTCAAAATCACCTTCGGCAACGTGCGCTATAAAGTCGGGTATCTGTACGTTTACGGGACAGCCCGAAACGCAGGGTCTGTTTTTACAGTTAAGGCATCTCTGCGCCTCAGAAACCGCCATTTCGGGCGTATAACCGAGCGCCACCTCACTGAAATTTTTGTTTCTTACGCGGGGGTCCTGCTCGGGCATTTTTGTTCTGACCGGAGTCATATCAGCCATTGTTTTGCGCCTCCAATCTGCAAGCGTGCGCCTCTTCTTCACGGAAAAGCGTGTTGCGGCGCATCAGCTCGTCGAAATCCACGAGATGGCCGTCAAAATCCGGTCCGTCCACGCAGGCGAACTTTGTTTTACCGTCCACCTTGACCCGACAGCCGCCGCACATACCCGTGCCGTCTATCATAATGGGGTTGAGACTTACTATCGTTTTAACGCCGTACGGCTTGGTCGTAAGGGCGACAAATTTCATCATAATGACCGGACCTATCGCGATAACAAGGTCATATTCGCCGCTGTCAAGCAGGCGCTTGAGCACGTCGGTGACAAGTCCCCTTTCGCCGTAGCTTCCGTCATCGGTCGTGATATAAAGATTGTTGCTTACCGCTTTCATTTCCTCTTCGAGTATCACGATGTCCTTAGAGCGAAATCCGGCAATAACCGTAACGTCCGCTCCGGCGTTATAAAGCGCTTTCGCCTGCGGAAACGCTATGGCGCAGCCCACGCCGCCGCCTATGATTATTGCCTTTTTCGCGTCGCCGAATTCAGTCGGACAGCCGAGCGGTCCCGCCACGTCAAGTATGCTTTCGCCGATATTGAGCGCGGAAAGCTTTTTGGTGGTCAGTCCGACCGCCTGAATAACTATCGTCACCGTACCCGCCGCCGGATCAAAATCCGAAACGGTGAGCGGTATGCGTTCGCCCTTCTCATCCGCGCGGACTATCACAAACTGTCCGGCGCGCGCCTTCTTCGCTATGAACGGCGCCTCGACCGTAAGCGAAGTAACAGCGCTGTTGAGCACTTTTTTGTCTACGATTCTATACATTATTATACCTCCGATAATGCTGATTTAAGTTGATTTATTTTATCGGTTTTTTCCCACGTGAAATCACTGTCGGTTTTGCCGAAGTGCCCGTAATTGGTGACCTTTTTATATATGGGGCGGCGCAAATCGAGTTTGTCGATGATAGCCGCCGGGCGAAGGTCAAAGACTTTTTTTACGGCGTCGGCAATCTTTTCGTCGCTGTATTTTCCGGTGCCGAACGTGTCCACCATTACCGATACCGGCGCCGCAACGCCTATCGCGTAGGCAAGTTGGATTTCACAGCGATCGGCGATACCTGCCGCCACTATGTTTTTTGCAACATATCTCGCGGCGTAGGCGGCGCTGCGGTCGACCTTGGTCGGATCTTTGCCCGAAAAAGCGCCTCCGCCGTGGCGTGCCATACCGCCGTATGTGTCAACGATTATTTTTCTGCCGGTAAGTCCGGTATCGCCCGCCGGTCCACCCAAAACGAAGCGGCCTGTCGGGTTTATGTAAACCAAAGTTTCGCTGTCAAACAGCTCCGCCGGTATTACGGGTCTTATTACTTTGCCGAGTATATCGCGGCGCAGGGCGTCAAGCGATACGCCGTCGTCGTGCTGGGCGGAAACAACCACGGTATGAACGCGCTTTACAGCGCCGTTTTCGTATTCCACCGTGACCTGGGTTTTCCCGTCCGGCCGCAGATACTCTATTTCGCCCGATTTTCTTACGTCCGTAAGCTTCTTTGAGAGCTTATGGGCGAGGTATACGGGCATAGGCATAAGCTCGGGCGTTTCGTTTGAAGCGTAGCCGAACATCATACCCTGGTCGCCCGCGCCGGTAAGGTTGTAAGCATCCTCTTTTCCGCCCTTGTATTCAAGCGAACTGTCGACGCCCATAGCGATATCGGGCGACTGTTTATCTATATTCACAACCACTTTGCAGGTATTACCGTTAAAGCCGAGCGCATCATCGTTATATCCTATACCGGTGATGGTTTCGCGGGCGATTTTTTCAATATTTACCTGCGCTTCGGTCGTTATTTCGCCCATAATATTTATAATGCCGGTCGTGCAGAAGCATTCGCACGCCACGCGGGCGTTTTCATCCTCGCTCAGTATCGCGTCGAGTATCGCGTCGCTTACGCCGTCGCATACCTTGTCGGGATGACCCTCGGTAACCGATTCCGAGGTAAAAAGCATTTTTGACATCATGGTTTTCTCCCCTTAAAATACCGTGATAAGAATTATACCGTCCCGGATTTCCGCTTGTGACAAAAAATTATACCGCTCCGAAAAGAGCGGCAAACCGCGCTTTCGGATGCTTTGGGTGTAATTTTCGCTTATGACAAAAAATTATACCGCTCCGAAAAGAGCGGCAAACCGCGCTTCCGGATGCTTTGGGTGTAATTTCCGCTTGTAACAAAAATTATACCGCTCCGAAAAGAGCGGCATAAAACCTCATCTTTCGGATAATCCGCAGGATTTGGCACCTTGCTTTTTGAAAAAACAGGTTGCCGGACTTCACAGGGCCTGTACCCTCCGTCACTCTTGATAAGGATCAAGTATTAAGTTTCTACGAGTAAGTATAATACAACAAAAACCGTTGTTTGTCAATCACTTTGACCTGATAATTTCAAAACTGCCGTTGAGGTATAAAAACAGCACCAAAGCCGCCAGAATTATAACCACCGCGGCGCAGACCGTAATGATTGCCGAACGCATAGTAAAGCGATACTTTTTTTCGTCGTTATACGGCAGAAGCTTTGCGCGTTTGAGAGCGGATGAAAGAGGCTTGTATATGATAAGCGCTATCGCGGCGTTCAACGCCGATTTTGCAAGGTTGAACGGTAAAAACAGCGTAGGCAGTAAATCTATTACCATGCTTCGCGGAACGCCCATGAAAAACGGCGTTACAAAAATATTTGCAAGGAGCATCACCGAGGTTACCGATATTACCGAAAGACTCATAGCTGTGACCGCGCCCGCAAGCGTGCGCCTGTATTTGTATACGGCGCCGCAGGTAAGGGCAAATGTGCCGGTGGACAGAAAGTTCATAATAAGTCCGTAAACACCGGTGTCGCTGACCGATACTAATTCGAGCAGCGCCACAACCGCCGCCGAGCAAACGCCGTAAAGCGGTCCTAAAAGAAGTGAGGATATTCCGATTATCGCGTCCTTTGTATCAAATGTCAGAAACTGTACCTTAATGCGGAACGCAAACATACTGACGAACGCCAGCGCGCAGAATATCGCCGCAAGAGCAATTTTTTTGAGATTTACTTTTTCCATCGTTTTTTCTCCCTTTGAAATAAATTTCAACAGAGCTGAAAAAAGAAGACGCCCTCAAAAAATGAGGGCGAAATGCATAATCAGTGCACTCTTCTTCCATCCGGACTGTACCGTCGGCTTTGGAATTTCACCAAATCAACCGCAAAGAGCGGCTCGCAGGCTTTAACTGCCGGTGAGGAATTTCACCTCGCCCCGAAGATTACTACGACATTATATGACCTTAAAACAGCTTTGTCAATAGCAAACAGAGAAAAATCTGAAAAACAATTAACGCGGGCAGTCCGAGCATGAAACTCGCGTGCTTTGTTTTGTGCCTTATTAAACGCATTGTAAGGTACATGCCCGCGCTCCCGCCGAGCGCGGATAATATCCAGAGCGTGCGCTCGCGTATGCGCCGTTTGCGTTTTATCGCCCGGCGTTTATCCGAAACGCATACCGCCGCGGAAACAACGGTGATAAAAGCAAGATAAACAATAAGATATTCTTTCACAAAACCACCGGTATGATTTTAACTCATTCACACCGCTTTTTCAATCTGTTTTTTAAGCTTTGATATTATCCGCTTTTCGAGTCTCGAAATATAAGACTGCGAAATGCCGAGCATATCCGCCACCTGTTTTTGGGTATATTCCTCATATCCGTTCATACCGAAACGCATTTCCATTATCTGACGCTCGCGTACCGGCAGTCGCGCCACCACGCTGCATAAAAGCCGCCGTTCGTCCTCCTGCTCGATGCCGCGGGATATTTCGTCGCCGTCGCTTCCGAGCACATCCGAGAGCAGTAACTCGTTGCCGTCCCAGTCGGTGTTGAGCGGTTCGTCGATAGAAATTTCGCACTTTCGCGCGGCGCACTTGCGCAGGTGCATGAGTATTTCGTTTTCTATGCACCGCGAGGCATAGGTGGCAAGCTTTATGTTTTTATCGGCGCAGAAGGTGTTTACCGCTTTTATAAGCCCTATCGTACCTATGGAGATAAGGTCTTCCGTGGCTGTCGGGCACCCGTCGAATTTCCTCGCGATATAAACGACCAGCCGCAGATTATGTACTATAAGCTTGCTTTTGGAATTTTCATCTCCGATTCTGAGCAGTCGCGCCTCCTCGTCGGCGCTCAGCGGCTCGGGCAGAGTCTCCGGTCCGTTTATGTAATAGCTCGGGTTAATAAACGCAAGCTTTAACAGTATTCTGAATATAAAATCTTTGAGCATAAAGCGCCTCCTAAACGCAGTCAAGCGGATTTACTATTGCCTCGCAGTCGCAAAGCGGAGTCCTTGAAATCGCCAGTATCGGACGGTTAAGTCTGAAGGTTTCATTCTCGGTTATTATAATGCCGCGCTCACAGCGGTATCCGTCAAGAATGCCCGCGCCCGATACCGTGCCGCAGGGTACGGCGCGGTATCTGTCGGCGAAAGCCTCCGGCGTAAGTTCTCCGAAAATTGCCTGAACACGCTTTTTGTCCGCGATTATTACCGCGTTTGCGCCGATAGGGTCGCATAGTGAATTACCGCTGTCTATAATGGCCTTAAAATCGCCTTTGACCCCGCAAAAATCAAGCGTCACGAAGCAGGTTTTCGCCCGCTTTGAACGCGCGGCGATAAAGGAGGAAAAAGCGCTGAAAAAGAGAAATCCGACAACCGAAAAGCAGATAAGATAAAGCGGTGAAATATCGAAATACACCACCGAGTTGCGTATCACCGCACCGCGCGGCTTTAAGACGTAAGAGAGTGCGAGCATTCCGCCCGCAAAGCAGAGGGTCACGGTGAAAAACACGAGCGACGTGACGGCGAGGCGTCTTGGCGATATGTAACCGAAACAGATAAGGCAGATAAGTACGCAAAGCGCCGCGCGAAGCAGCATTTCCGCAAAGAAGTTTTGCTCGGGCAGAAAAATCGCGAGGGATGAAAGCGCCGCCGCAAACGAAGCGGCAAGTAATCTTTTAAGCTTCGGGGCGCGTTTTACCGCCCGTGCGGTTATTTTGAGCAGAAAATAATCGACAATAAAGTTGGTAAGCACCAGAATATCGGCATATACGGTCAAAATTCATCACCCTTTTCGCCCGGACCCGGTATACGCCTATATTATAATACGCCCGCCGCGAAAACAATGTCGCGGCGGGCGTGTAAAAAATGTCGGATTAAGGGTGATTAAAGAGCAAACTGCAAAGTGCAGAAAGCGGCGTAAACGGCAAGCAGGATTATTCCCTGGATGCGGTACAGTTTGCCTTTGATTACGGCGGGCAGGGTAAGCAGCGCCATAACGCCGAACATTACCGGAATATCTATGACCAGCGAAGAGGGAATGCCGAAAAGCGTATTGCCGTCCGGTATGCCAAACGGGCGAAGCGCCGAGGAAAGCCCCGAAACCAGAACGAGATTAAAGATATTTGCGCCGATTATATTTCCGAGCGACAGTGCGCCGTGACCCTTTGTAAGCGCGGTTATCGCCGTTACAAGCTCGGGCAGGGAGGTGCCGAGAGCCACAAAGGTAAGTCCTATAACCGACTCGGGGACGCCGATACTTTCGGCAATTACCGTGCCGTTGTCAACAAGAAGCCTTGCGCCTACGGCGATTAGAGCCGCGCCTATTACCAGCCGCGCTATATCCCAAAAAAGACTGCCTTCAGCCGCGTCCGCTTCGGTGTTTTCCGCACCGGCGGATTTTTTCGCGGCGCGCACCAACAGGTACATATAAGCCAAAAAGCAAAGCAGTAAAACAATACCCGTAAACCTTGAAAAAGAACGGAAAATATAAGCGTTCGCGGCGTAAAACGCGGCAACCGCAAAGAAAATCGCAATAGGCAGTTTAAGCGCCGCCTTATCCGCTCCCGACGGTTTAATCGCAACAGTCAGGGCGGCTATCAGGGCGGTATTGCAGATAATGGAGCCGATAGCGTTTCCGTAAGCTATCTGCCCGTGTCCCTCAACCGCCGAGGTTGCGGAAACCATGACCTCGGGAAGCGTTGTTCCGATGGAGACTACCGTCGCGCCGATAAGCAGTTCCGGAACACGAAAACGCTTTGAAAGACCGACGCCGCCGTCAACAAACCAGTCGCCGCCCTTGATGAGCAGTACCAGACCGGCCGCAAATAAGAGAACAGCACGAAAAAGCATGAGTACCTCCGAAATAAAAAAGCCTGCCGCGCCGTATACCGCGGAAGACCGTTTTCAAGCGTCCGCGCGGCAAAACGCGCCCGGCTCGCACCGCGCAAAAAGCGCATGCGCCATATCAATTGAATACGCAAAAAAGTATAGCAAAACGCGTCGCTTTTGTCAAGCGCATTTTATCGACAAAAAAAGTGCATTTATCTCTTGCATAACGGCGCGAAATAAAGTATAATATCCTATATATTTATATTTATCTTTGGAGGGGCGGTGAAACGGGTGACTGCAAGCGTTATTTCCGGCGGTGGTTTTGACGAACAACAAGTTTACATAAAACGCGTTGCGGAAATACTTAAAAGCCGCAAAGCGGAAGTACCGAAGGCGTGCGTTACAACCTACGGCTGTCAGCAGAACGTCAGTGATTCACAACACCTTAAAGGTCTGCTTCTTGAAATGGGATACGAGCTGTCCGATAAGCCCGAGGGCGCGGATTTCATCCTTTTCAACACCTGCGCCGTGCGCGAACACGCCGAGGACAGGGTCTGGGGCAATGTGGGCGCTATGAAAAAGTATAAAGAAAAAAAGCCGTCGCTTATTCTCGCTGTTTGCGGCTGCATGGTCCAGCAAAAGAAAAACGCCGATACTTTTCTTAAAAGCTACCCTTACGTCGATATCATTTTCGGTACACAGGTCGGTCACCGCCTGCCGGAGTTTATCTATCGCCGTCTTTCGGGCGAGCGGCGGATTTGCGAGCTGACGCTTAAAAACGACGGTATAACCGAGGGCGTACCGTTTTATAACGACGGCGGATTTAAGGGCTTCGTACCGATAATGTACGGCTGTGATAATTTTTGCAGTTACTGCATAGTGCCGTATGTCAGGGGCCGTGAGCGTTCAAGAAAGAGCGCCGCGGTGATAAGCGACGTTAAAAAGCTGGCGGACTCGGGCGTAAAGGAAATTATGCTCCTCGGGCAGAATGTGAATTCCTACGGCAAGGGGCTTGACGAGGATATAAATTTTGCAAAACTGCTTCGCATGGTAAACAGCGTTCCCGGCGATTTCAGGATAAGGTTCATGACCTCAAATCCCAAGGACTGTACCGATGAACTGCTTGACAGTATGCGCGACTGCGAAAAGGCGGAACATCATTTACATCTGCCGTTTCAGTCGGGCAGTGACTCGGTGCTTAAACGAATGAACAGGAAATACACGATGTCAAGCTACCTTGATATTATCGCCGCCGCGCGTGAGCGCATACCCGATATGACCTTTACGAGCGATATTATAGTCGGCTTCCCCGACGAAAGCGAGGAAGATTTTGAAAAGACGCTCGAGCTTGTAAGAAAGGTCGGCTTTTCGGCGCTTTTCACCTTCATATATTCAAAGCGTGAGGGCACGCCCGCCGCGACTATGCCGGACGCCGTGACCAGAGAGCAGAAAGGCGTGCGGTTCGACCGCCTTTTGCGCACGCAGGAGGAAATGGCGAAAAAAGTGCTTCGCGGCATGGTGGGCAGAACCGTGCGGGTGCTTTGCGAGGAATATTCAAACGGCTTTGTTTTCGGCAAGGACGAGCACGGGTTAAATGTAAAATTCAGCGGCAAAGAAGACCTTACAGGCAATTTTGCCGACGTAATAATTAAATCCGCCGGCGATATACTGACCGGCGAAATGATAAAATAATCAAAGGAAGAGGAAAGAAAAATGACTGTAATTGAAGCGGCAAGAATACTCGGTGAGGCAATTCAGAATGACGGGCGCTTTCTGCGTTACGCAAAAGCAAAACTCGCCAACGATAAAAACGATAATTTGCAGGAGCTTATAGGCAGGTTCAACGTGGTAAGAATGAATCTTGACGAGGTGATGACCGCCGAACAGCGCGACGAGGCAAAGGTTCAGGAGCTTAACGAACAGCTCCGGAGCGTTTATACCGAGATAATGTCGGACGGCGGCATGGTGGAATACAACGCCTCGAAAGTCGACCTCGATACTCTGCTTAACGATGTGAACAGCATTATTATGCAGTGTGTTGACGGCGCCGACCCGAAAACGGTGGAGCCGGAGGTTCATTCCTGCACGGGCTCGTGCGAAAGCTGCGGCGGTTGTCACTGATGAAAAACACCGCCCCGGTTTATTTACCGCTTAAACGGTGAAAGGGGAATTACTATGACCGAACTGTCGCCCATGATGCGCCAGTATATGCAGATAAAGGACGCAAATGCCGACTCGATACTCTTTTTCCGGCTCGGCGATTTTTACGAAATGTTTTTCGACGACGCCATAACCGCGTCGCGGGAGCTTGACCTGACGCTCACAGGCAAGGATTGCGGACTTGAAGAGCGCGCCCCGATGTGCGGTGTGCCGTATCACAGCTGCGAGGGGTATATCGCACGGCTTGTAGAGCGCGGTTATAAGGTTGCCGTTTGCGAACAGACCGAGGACCCGGCGAAGGCAAAGGGTCTTGTTAAACGCGACATAGTGCGCATTATAACGCCCGGCACGGTTATAGACGGCGATATGCTTGAAGAAGGCAGCAGTAACTATCTTGCCGCCGTCTTCCGTAAAGAAGAGAGCATAGGCGTTTGCTTTGCCGACGCATCGACCGGCGAATGCCGGCTCACCGAGATTTCCGGAAGCGAGGCGATTATACGCGCGCAAAACGAGATCATGCGGTTTCTGCCGAAAGAGCTTCTCGTTACCTCAAAAATGCAGAATGAAATGTCGGCGTTTCTTTCCGGCAAATACGAAGGCGCGGTAACCGTAAGGGGCGAGGACCGTTTCGGCGATAAATTCTCGCAGGATACCGTATGCGATAACTTCGGCGTGGTAAGCCCCGAAAACCTCGGCGTCAAGACCGGCAGCGCCATGCAGTGCGCACTCGGCGCGGCGATAGATTATATCAAAGAAAACAGCGTAGGCAGTCAGATAACCGTAAAGGATGTAAAAATCTACGGCGACGGCGAATATATGCGGCTCGATGTGACCGCCACAAAAAATCTTGAGCTTATCACGAATATGCGCTCGTCTTCGCGCCGCGGCTCGCTGCTCGGAGTTCTCGATAAAACCAAAACGGCAATGGGCAAAAGAATGCTCAAAGGTATGGTTTTACAGCCGCTTACCTCAATTCCGCGCATAACGGCGCGGCAGAACGCGGTCGAAGAACTGCTTTCGCTTAGGATATTGCGCGAAGAGGTAAGGGAATATATGTCCGGCATTCGTGACGTAGACCGCATTATGACCCGCGTTGTATACGCCACCGCCAGCCCTAAGGACCTGATAAATATTGCAAACACGGCGAGGATGTTTCCGCTTATAAAGGCGGCGCTTTCTTCGGTAAAATCAAAGTTGCTCGTATCCGTGCGTGAAGATATCGATACGCTTGAAGATATCGTGGCGCTCATCGACGCGGCGATAAGCGAGGACGCACCCGTCACTCTGCGCGAGGGCAAGCTCATCAAAAAAGGATACAGTAAGGAAGTAGACGAACTGCGGCTTGATATGGAGGGCGGTTCCTCTCGTATCGCCGAAATAGAGGCGCGTGAGCGCGAGCGCACGGGCATTAAGACGCTTCGCGTACGCTATAACAAGGTTTTCGGGTATTATATAGAAGTTACAAACTCATTCCTCGATAAAGTGCCGGAGGATTATATCAGGCGGCAAACGCTCGTCGGCGGCGAGCGGTTTATAACCGAGGAACTTAAAAATCTCGAAGAGCGTATGCTCACGGCAAAGGACCGCGATTTTTCACTTGAATACGAAATGTTCAGCGGGATACGCGGCGAAGTAGCGAAGGCGGATGTCACGGTTCGCCGTACCGCCGAGGCGATAGCCAAGCTTGACGTTTTATGCTCGCTTGCCGCGGTGGCGGAGGAGAACGGCTATTGCAGACCGCTTATTGACGGCGGCGATACCATAAGGATAGAGGACGGTCGCCACCCGGTAGTTGAAAAATATCTTAAAACCCCGTTTGTGGCAAACGATACCTTTCTCAATAACACCACCGACCGTTCGGCGATAATCACAGGACCTAATATGGCGGGCAAGTCTACTTATATGCGGCAGGTCGCGCTTATTACGGTAATGGCGCAAATCGGCTCGTTCGTTCCCGCGAAAAGCGCGCAGATAGGCGTGGTCGACGCGGTGTATACGCGGGTCGGCGCTTCGGATGATTTATCCTCGGGCCAGTCGACCTTTATGGTGGAAATGACCGAGGTCGCGGATATTCTTAAAAACGCGACTAAAAAGAGTCTTATAATTTTTGATGAAATAGGCAGGGGCACCTCCACCTTTGACGGTATGGCGATAGCCCGCGCGGTACTTGAATACGTAAACGATAAACGTATCCTCGGCGCGAAATCTCTTTTCGCCACCCACTACCACGAGCTTACCGAAATGGAAAACGAGTTCGAGGGCATTAAAAACTATAATATCGCCGTTAAAAAGCGCGGCGACGATATAATCTTTTTGCGCCGCATAGTGCCCGGCGGCGCGGACGACAGCTACGGTATCGAGGTTGCCAAGCTCGGCGGCATACCGGACGCGGTAATAAAACGCGCAAAACAGATACTTAAAAAAACGCTTGAAAACGGCGTTGTCACATATAAGGTCGTAAAAGAAAGCGATTCGCAGATGTCGATAGAAAACGCCTGCGCCGCCGATATACTCGGCGAGCTTAAATCGCTTGACGTAAACACCCTCACGCCGATAGAAGCGATGAGCACGCTTTTCGACCTTGTGAAAAAAGCAAAATCGGTATAACTTAAAATCAAAGGAGGGGTAATATGCCGCGCATAAACGTATTGCCGAAAGAAATATCGGAACTTATCGCCGCGGGCGAAGTTGTCGAGCGGCCGGCTTCCGTGGTCAAGGAAATGATAGAAAACTCGCTCGACGCCGGCGCCGCGCATATAACGGTTGAAATAGAGCGCGGAGGCATTACCTTTATCCGGATAGCCGACGACGGCTGCGGTATTTCGGGCGGCGACGTAAAAACGGCGTTTTTGCGTCACGCTACCAGTAAGATTAAAAGCGAAAAGGATTTAGAGGGCATTAAAACACTCGGCTTTCGCGGTGAGGCGCTGGCTTCCGCCGCGGCGGTCGCCAAAATAGAAATGTTTACCCGCGCCGAAGGTGAAGAGTACGGCACACATTACGTTATCGAGGGCGGCAATGAGGTTTTATCGGAAGAATCCGGCTGCCCGAAGGGCACTACCATTATCGTAAGAGACCTTTTTTATAATACCCCGGCGAGGATGAAGTTCCTTAAAAAGGATTCAACCGAGGGCGCGGCGGTCGCGGCGATAGTAGAACGCGCGGCGATTTCAAATCCGGACGTTTCGTTCAAATTTATCCGCGACGGCAGGCAGGTTTTCGTAAGTCCCGCCGGCGGCGATCTTAAAACCGCGATTTACAGCGTACTCGGACGTGAGTTTTCAAAGGATCTGATAAGCGTTTCGGGCTCGGATCGCTATATAAAGGTCTACGGCTTTTGCTGTGCGCCGTTTGCCTGCAGGGCGTCAAGAGCGGGGCAGTATATTTACCTTAATCACCGTCTTGTTATATCTAAAACAATTATGGCGGCGGCGGAGCAGGCGTATAAAAACAGCGTAATGGTCGGCAAATTTCCGGCGTTCGTTCTGTTTGTCGATATGCCGTACGAAGCGGTGGACGTAAATGTTCACCCCGCCAAGACCGAAGTGCGGTTTGCCGATGAAAAAGCGGTTTTCTCGGCGGTTTACGCCGCGGTGCGAAACGCGATTGAGAGCTCTTCGGCGCGACCCGGGCTTTCGCTTGAAAGCAAGGGCAGGGACGCGTTCTTTGCGGATATGGACACCAACCGTTATAAGCAACTCGCGGCGGATATCGAAAGCGGCGAAAAGAAAAAAAGCGGTTTTAACGCCGGCACTTCCCGCTTAAACGACGATAACATACCTTTCTTTTTGAGAAAAGAATTCGTAAAGAAAATCGAACAAAACGAAAAGCGCTTTGAAGACCGCGGCGGCTTTGTTAAAAAGCCGGGCGCCGACGTACGGGGTACAGTGAGCACGGAAACGGAAGAAAAGGCAAGCGACTCCGGCGTGAAATACGCGGCGGAAAACGCGCCTTCCGGTACCGTTGAAAGCAATTTTGAAAATCCCGTAACCGAAGGCGTGATATTCGTCGGCGAGGCGTTCAGGACGTATATTATCGTACAGAAGGGCGAAAGTCTTTTCGTGCTCGATAAACACGCCTGCCACGAGCGCATTATATTCAACCGCCTCAAAAAGGAAACGGCGATAGAAAGTCAACCGCTGATAACGCCGGTCACCGTGCACCTTTCGGCTCCACAGTACGCGGCGGTGCTCGACAATCCCGAAACGCTGCTTTCGGCGGGTATAGAGCTTGAGGATTTCGGCGACGAAACGGTGATAGTCCGGGCTGTCCCCGCGGCGCTTGTAAGAGACGACGCGGTGGATATTGTGACCGAGGCGGCGGAAACTCTTTCCTCGGGCGGCGGCGAACTAAGCCCGCTTGACGGCATCCTGCATACCGTTGCCTGCAAGGCGGCGACAAAAGCGGGGTATGTATCATCAAAGGAAGAACTGCTGACGCTTGCAAAGCAGGTGCTGTCGGGCAACGACGTTCTTTACTGCCCTCACGGCAGACCCGTGGCGTTTGAACTGAAAAAAAGCGAGCTTGAAAAGCGGTTTGGCAGAATACAATGAAACCTATTGTGATATTTGTGGCGGGGCCCACCGCGTCGGGCAAAACCGACCTTGCGGTAAAACTCGGCAAGCATTTTTCGTCCGAGGTGATATCCGCCGATTCAATGCAGATATATAAGGGTATGCACATTGCTTCCGCGGCGCCCGACGCCGCGGAAATGCAGGGTGTGCCTCACAGTATGATAGAGTTTTTGCCCTACGGCGCGGCGTTTACGGTGGCGGATTATGCCGAGGCGGCGCGCAGAGAAATTGACAGGGTGATTTCAAACGGCGCGGTTCCGGTCGTCGCGGGCGGCACCGGTCTTTATATAACCGCGCTTGCCGACAATATAAAGTTTTTGCCGGTAAAGACCGATTTTGCGCTTCGTGCGCGATTAGAGCGCGAATATGATGAAATCGGCGGCGAAAAAATGCTTTCGCGCCTTTACGGTATCGACGCCTCCGCGGCGGAAAAGTTACAGCCGGGCGACCGCCGCAGGATAGTGCGCGCCTTTGAGATATACGAGACCTCGGGTGTTACAAAAAGCATGCAGAATGCCGCCTCAAAGGCACAACCGCCGTATTTCACTCCCGTAATGATAGGGCTTACTTTCAGGGACAGGCAGAAGCTTTACGAAAGAATCAACCGCCGCGTTGATATTATGATGGAAAAGGGCCTGCTCGAAGAGGCGCGGGCGGCGTACGCCGCGAAGATTAAGACGGGCGCCGCGCAGGCGATAGGACACAAGGAGTTTTTCGGTTATTTTGAAGGAAAGCAGACGCTTGAAGAGACGGTTGAAACGCTCAAACGCTCGACTCGCCGCTATGCCAAGCGGCAGCTTACCTGGTTTAATAACGACAGCCGCGTAAACCGTATATACGTTGACGAAAGCGAAGACGTTTTTGCCGACGCGCTTAAAATTATTGAAGAGGAGGAAAAGAAAAATGCGTGAGCATCTGGGACTGAAAATTTTTGTTGTGCTTGTGTTCCTTGTTTTTGTCGCGCATCAGGTATATTCCTCCTTTTACAAGCCGATTTCCACCGAAACGGCGGAATATTTTGAGGTGGTCTCGGGCGTCAGCAGTGAAGCAATGATAATTCGCACAGAAAAACTCATAGAGAACAAATCGTCCGGCGCGCTTCACTATATCACGACCGACGGCACACGCGCCGCCAAGGGCGGAACGATAGCCGAAATATACGGCGACGCCTCGACTTCCGGCAAGATAAGCCGGCTTCATACGGTGGAAAGCGAGCTCGAAAGCATAAAGCAAATAGAGGAATACAATAACGTTCAGGCGGCGGATATGGAAATAATCAATTCCAAGGTAAACGACTCGCTCAATTCGCTCATAAGGTCCGGCTCGGCGGGCGATTTTTCGGATATTCCGCAACTTTCGGAACAACTCATTATGAGCATAAGCCGCAGGCAGGTGGTGACGGGCGAGCTTACCGATTTTTCTGCGCAGAAGGCGGCGCTTGAAGCGGAGCTCGCACAGCTTAAAGCTTCGATACCGGCGGCGACCGGAAAAGTGATTGCCGATGTTTCGGGATATTTCGTATCCTCCGCGGACGGTTACGAACAACAGCTATTAACCGATGACCTTACTGTTTATACGCCCGAATATCTGGAAAGCATAAGACCGCAGGAGGTTTCCGCGGACACGATAGGCAAAATCGTTTCGGATTACGAGTGGTATATAGCCGCTCAAATGGGAATAAACGACAGTCTGCAATACAAGGTCGGCGACGCGGTCACAATAAAAGCGAATATCAAATCGGCGCCTGAACTCGGCGTTACCGTAAACTGCATAAACATGTCGAAAAGCGCGGACAGCGCGGTTGTCGTTTTTGCCTGCCAGCAGATGAACGGCGACCTCGCCACCGTGCGGACGGTAGGCGTTACCGTCGTGAACAAGGTGTATAAGGGACTGCGCGTTCCGCGAAAGGCACTGCGTATGGTCGACGGTGTTTCGGGCGTTTATACCGTCTCGGGAATGCGGCTTAAATTCGTACCGGTGACCGTGGTTTACAATTCGGAGGATTTCATTATTTGCGAACAAATTTTCAAAAACGGTAATTATCTCCGCCTTTACGACGAAGTTGTTACAAAGGGAAAGGGACTTAAGGATGGAAAAGTCGTCAGTTGAGATTTTTGATGAAAATTACAGCCGCGTGCTTGAAAAAATAGCTTCCGCGGCGGCGAGGGCGGGCAGAAAAAGCGAAGACGTCACGCTGCTTGCCGCAACCAAGACCGTGCCGGTCGAAGTTATAAATCACGCCATAAGAAGCGGAATAAAGTATATCGGCGAAAACCGCGTGCAGGAGTTTTTGTCGAAAGAGCAGGAACTTCTTCCGGTCCACAGGCACTTTATCGGTCATTTGCAGACCAATAAGGTAAAGGATATCGTCGGCAGGGTGGAACTGATACATTCGGTTGATTCGTATCATCTTGCGAAGGAAATATCAAAGCAGGCGGTAAAGCGCGGCACGGTGTGCGATATTCTGGTTGAGATAAACGTTGGGCAGGAAGAGAGCAAATTCGGCTTTTCTCCCGAAAACGCGGCGGAAAGCATAGCCGAGGCGGCGTCGCTCGAAGGCATTTGTCTGCGCGGACTTATGGCCATACCGCCGGTTTGCGACGATTTTTCAAAAAATATCAAATTTTTCGAGCAACTTTACAAACTGTTTATTGACATTAAGGCGCAAAAAATAGATAATAGTAATATAAATATTTTATCTATGGGTATGTCGGACGACTTTGAATGCGCCGTCGAGTGCGGCGCCACCATGGTGCGGCTCGGCACAGCTCTCTTCGGCAGACGCAATTATAATATCTGATTTGTTAAAAAACTTTAAGGAGTGTTTATAAATGGGACTTTGGGACAGCATTAAAAACATCATGACGATTCCGGATGACGATGAGACGGAAAACGAAATCGTCGAGGAAGAATCCGCAAAACCGGTCAGAGAGGAAGCGGCGCCCAAGCGCGAACCCCGCATAATCAAATCGAAGGCGGCTGCCGCGCAGAACACACAGCAGCAGGTACAGGTAGTGCTCGTCAAACCCGACAGGTTCGACGATATGCCTTCGGTTGCCGATCACCTTAACGCGGGCAAGACGGTTGTTCTCAATCTTGAGGACGCGTCAAGCGAGGTCGCGCGCAGAATGGTTGACTTTTTAAGCGGAGCCACCTACGCAAACGGCGGCAACATGAAAAAGGTCGCAAAGAACACCTTTTTGATAGCGGCTCACGGCGTAGGCGTCGCGGGCGAGCTTTCGCTTGAGGATTTTGACGAGAACAAAATATACTTTTAAGTAAAATCCGTTTTACCCGTTCGGTGCGGTTCGCGGCGAGGTCGGCGTTTTTGCCGGTCTATGCCTTGCGCCTTATACCCGGATTCGCATAACAGGCGAAAAGCACAATAAAATCTTTTGTGGGAGGAATACTTATGTTAAGCGCCAATGACGTTAAAAACGTCACTTTCTCAAAACAGGTCAACGGCTACCGCCGTGAAGAGGTAGACGTGTTTCTCGACAAGGTTGAGTCGGATTACGATAACTATGAGCGCACGGTGCGTGAGTTGAGTGCGAAGGTTCACGAGCTTGAAACGAGAATCGATGAAAGCAGAAATTCAGAGGACAGCATACAGAGCGTTTTGCTCAGCGCCCAGAAGCTCGCGGACAGTATAGTCGAAGAGGCAAAGGTTAAGAGCGCGGGCATAATTGAAGAAGCAAAGGCAAATCTCGAAGCCATAAAGGCGCACGGTCAGGAGCTTTCCGATTCTATCGAGAAGAAAACCGAAGAGCGCAAAGCCGCGGCAAGCGCGGAGCTTGATAAAATAATCGAAGACGCAAAGGCGAACAAAGATAAGGTTTCAGACGCGACCGCCAAAGCCGTTGCGAAGCAGGCTCAGCTTTATAACCGCTTAAAACTCGAAACGGCGGCGTTCAAGGCGGAGATAATGGATAAATACAAAAGACATCTCGAGCTCATTTCAAAAATACCCGATACCATACCTGCCGACCCTGATGAGATTGCGGCGGCGGTAGACCTCAATGTTGAAGATCTTTCTGATAAGCAGGGATTCATAAGCCGTATAGAAAGCAAAATTTCCGCTCAAAAAGAAGCTCAGGATATTATCGGCGAGATAATAAAATCGGAAACCGAAACGCCCGCGCCGGCGGCGGAAAAAGAGGAAGCCGTATCGGAGCCCGAGGCGGTTAAAGCGCCGGAGCCGAAGAAGGAGCATAAGCAGGGCGGCTTTGTGGTAAACACTTTTGATCAGGATACTGACGAGTAACGGAGAGATATAAGTGGCAACATATATTATCGCGGCGGTTACGGGACTTTTGCTTTTAGGCGCCGATCAGTATACTAAATACTTTGTAGCGTCACACTATACGCTCGGACAGTCGCATGATTTCATACCCGGGTTAATTGAACTGACTTACGTCAGGAATACCGGTGCGGCGTGGGGAATGCTCCGCGACCGCACGTGGCTTCTTATCGGCATAACGGCTGTCGTTATGCTGATTTGTCTTGCTTTGGTGCTTAAATACGGTACCAGAAACAAACTGCTTTTCTGGGCGATGACGCTGGTGCTTTCGGGCGGACTCGGCAACATGGCGGACAGGATATTCCGCGGCGGCTCGGTCGTGGATTTTCTGCAGTTTGATTTCTGGCACAGCTTCCCGGTATTCAACGTGGCGGACTGCGCAATATGCATAGGCGCGACGCTGCTGGTGCTCTATTTCATTTTGGATTTATTCCGCGAGGCGAGAAACAGAAGCCGCAAAAAGAACGCGCCTGCCGAAAACAATGAAGCTTGAATTTGTTTTTGAAAACCGAAGCGGCGAGCGGCTTGACGTTTTTGCGGCGGCAAGCGGCGGTATAAGCCGTTCGCGGGCGGCGGCTCTTATAAGTGCCGGAAATATCACGGTAAACGGCAAAGCGGTGGGCAAAAGCGTTAAGCTTCACGCGGGCGACCGCGTGGAGATGACCGTAACAAAGCCCGAGCCGTATCGGGCGCTTGCGCAGGATATCCCGCTTGATATTCTTTATGAGGACGGCGACCTTCTGGTAGTCAACAAGCCGAAGGGCATGGTCGTTCACCCCGCCGCCGGCAATTATGAAAATACGCTGGTTAACGCCGTGCTTTTTCATTGCGGCGACAGTCTTTCGGGTATAGGCGGCGTTATGCGCCCGGGTATACTGCACAGAATAGATAAAAACACGAGCGGACTTTTGCTTGTCGCTAAAAACGATAACGCGCATAACCGCCTTGCGCTTCAAATTAAGGAGCATACCCTTACCCGCGAGTACGAAGCGGTGGTTTACGGCAATATAAAGGAAGAAAACGGCACGGTCGACGCGCCGATAGGCAGACACACGATAAAGCGCAAGCAAATGGCGGTGACCGAAAAAAACTCCAAAAACGCGGTCACGCACTATACGGTGCTCGAACGCTTCGGCAATTTTACGCACATCAGGTGCCGCCTCGAAACCGGCAGAACGCATCAGATAAGGGTGCATATGTCGTATATCGGGCATCCTCTCGCGGGCGACGATGTTTACGGACCGAAAAAGGTGATAAAAGAGCTTTGCGGTCAGTGCCTTCATGCAAAAAAAATAGGTTTTATCCATCCGACTACGGGAGAGTATCTTGAGTTTGAAAGCGAACTGCCCGGCTATTTTATGAATTTTTTGGAGGTGTGCCGCAGGAATGGGAAAGTTTGACGGTTGCCTTCTTGCCTGCGATATAGACGGCACACTGCTTTTTGATAAAACGCTGCCCGAAAGAAACATAAATAAAATCGGATATTTTATAGACGAGGGCGGTGCGTTTTCGCTTTCTACCGGCAGAACCTCGCTGGCGCTTATAGACGTCACCTCAAAAATCGGGCGCATATCACCTTCCGTGTTGTCAAACGGGTGCGTTATATACGATTTCAAAACAGGGAGCGCGATAAGCGAAAAAACGCTCTCAAAAAAGGCGCTTCAAATGGTGGAACGGGTAGTAAACACGGTTGATATCGGCATAGAAATGCATACGGCGAACGACCTGTATGTGCCGAAACGCAGTGCGGCGACCGATTTGCACGAGGTGTACGAGAGTATGACCGGTAAGTTTACGGACGCGGTGACCGCGGCAAAGGAAAACGTAAACAAAGTTATTTATTTTATTGAAAACGACAGTCAGGAGAGTAAACTGCTCGAAATCGCGAAGGACTATGAGGGCGAATGCGCCTTTTACCGGACAGGCACCACCATAGGCGGCGTGATGCAGCGCTATCTTGAGCAGATACCGAACGGCGTTTCAAAGGCGTCGGCGCTCTCTGAGCTCTGCGGGCTGTTACATATAAAAAGCGGCGGATTTTTTGCTATCGGCGATTATTATAACGACGTTGAGATGCTTAAAGCGGCGGACATAAGCGCCGCCTTGAGCAATTCGCCCGACGATGTTAAAAAGGCGGCTACGGTGGTTGTGGGCCATGCGGCTGAAGGCGCCGTTGCCGATTTTATAGAATACCTTGAAAGGAACGTATGAAAATGGACAATCAAACCAAGCTCTGCCTCCAAAAAACCGCGTGTAAGGTAAGAATCGGAATAATCGAAGGCGTTCACGCCGCAAAATCCGGTCACCCGGGCGGTTCGCTCTCGGTGGCGGATATTCTTACCTACCTTTATTTCAAAGAAATGAATATCGACCCTGAAAACCCGAAGGATCCCGCGCGCGACAGATTCGTGCTCTCAAAGGGACATGCGGCGCCGGCGCTCTACGCCACGCTGGCTCAGCGCGGATTTTTCAGCCCAGATGAGCTTTTGGGTCTTCGCCATATCGGTTCGATTTTGCAGGGTCATCCCGATATGAAGCATATACCCGGCGTGGATATGTCTACCGGCTCGCTCGGTCAGGGTATATCCGCCGCGGTCGGCATGGCGCTTTCGGCAAAGCATTTCGGCGATAATTTCAGGGTTTACGCCGTTCTCGGCGACGGCGAGCTTGAAGAAGGTCAGGTTTGGGAGGCGGCAATGTTCGCCGCGAATAAGAAGCTTTCAAACCTTACGGCGTTTGTTGATTTTAACGGACTTCAAATAGACGGCACTATAGAAGAGGTAAACTCCGCCCGACCGATAGATAAAAAGTTTGAAGCGTTCGGCTGGGAAACGATTGTGATAGACGGTCACGATTTTGAGCAGATAGAGTCTGCGCTTGAAAAGGCGAAAAAATCGGATAAACCCGTCGCGATAATCGCAAACACCGTAAAGGGCAAGGGCGTATCGTTTATGGAAAACGCGGTCGGCTGGCATGGCAAAGCGCCGGGCGACGAGCAGTATGAGCAGGCGATGGCGGAGTTAAACGCACAACTTGCACGTTTTTAAGGGGGAAGAGAAAATGGCTGATATCAAAACTGTTGCGACCCGGGCGGGATACGGTGAAGCGCTGGTCGAGCTCGGAAGTATTAGAGACGATTTTCTGGTTATGGACGCGGACCTTGCCGCCGCTACGCAGACGGGCAAGTTCAAGGCGGCTTTTCCCGACAGATTTTATAACTGCGGCATAGCCGAACAGAATATGATGAGTATCGCCGCGGGCATCGCCGCGACGGGCAGACGCGTCATCGTAAGCTCGTTTGCGATGTTTGCTTCGGGCAGAGCGTTTGAGCAGATAAGGAATTCGATTTGTTATCCTAATCTGCCTGTAATAATCGGCGCCACGCACGGCGGTATTTCGGTCGGAGAGGACGGCGCCACACACCAGTGCAACGAGGATATCGCGCTTATGCGCACACTCCCCAATATGACTGTTATCAACCCCGCCGACGCGGTAGAGGCGAAAAAAGCGGTCTTCGCCGCGTTAGATCACGACGGGCCGGTTTATATGCGCTTCGGCAGATACGCCGTACCGGTGATATTTGACGACAGCTACGAATTCAGAATAGGCAAGGCGAATATGCTTCGCGACGGCAGGGACATAACTCTTATAGCTAACGGACTTATGGTTGACGAGGCGCTCAAAGCTCACGATATATTGAAGGCGGAGGGTATAAACGCACGGGTGATCAATATGGCTACCGTAAAGCCGCTTGATGACGCCGCCGTGCTTGCCGCCGCAAGGGATACCGGCGCCATAGTCACCGCCGAGGAACACTCGGTAATAGGCGGACTCGGCAGCGCAGTTTCGGAACTTGTCTGCGAAAACTGCCCCGTGCCGGTAGTAAAGGTCGGCGTGTATGACAGATTCGGTTATTCCGGACCCGCCGCGGGGCTGCTTGACGAGTTCGGTCTTCGCGCGCAAAACATCGCCGAAAAGGCGAAGGCGGCAATAGCCCTTAAAAAGTAATTCGGCGCGGCGGTAACGCCGCGGGATATAAAAGGAGTTTTTACAATGAAAAAAGAAGTAATGGTTGAAGTATCCGCCCGTCACGTTCACGTTACGGAAAAAACGCTTGAAACGCTCTTCGGCGCGGGACATAAGCTTACGAACAAAAAGGACCTTTCTCAGCCGGGTCAGTTTGCCTGTGAGGAAAAGGTGACCGTTGTCGGCGAAAAGGGCTCGCTTAAAGCGTCTATTTTAGGACCCTGCCGCAAAGCGGACCAGGTCGAGCTTTCACTTACCGACGCGCGCACCGTGGGCGCGGTCGCTCCCATTCGTGAATCGGGTGACGTCGCGGGCACGGGCGTTTGCAAGCTCGTAGGCCCCTGCGGTGAAGTAGAGCTTAAAGAGGGTGTTATCGCCGCTAAACGTCATATACACGCTACCCCCGCGGATGCGGAAAAATACGGTCTTTACGATAAGCAGATAGTCAGCGTTAAAATACCCACAGAGGGCAGAGCGCTCATTTTTGACGATGTGGTGGTAAGAGTCAGCGAAAACTACGCGCTCGCAATGCACATTGACACCGATGAGGCGAACGCCGCCGCCATAAAGGGTACTGTAACGGGTGAAATACTTGCCTGACGGTTTAGGGCTTTATATTCACATACCTTTTTGCAGAAAAAAATGTAAATACTGCGATTTCTATTCGGCGTGCTTTTGCGATAGCGTTTATAAGGAGTATTTCGCCGCGCTTGTTCGCGAGATAAAATCGTGGGGCGGTAAGATAACCCGACCCGTAGATACCGTATATATCGGCGGCGGTACGCCGTCGGTGACCGGCGGGGATATAGTGCCGCTGATTCGCGCGGTGCGAGAGAGCTTTTTGCTTTCGCCCGGCGCCGAAATAACCGTCGAGTGTAATCCGACGTCTGATCCGTCGTTTTTTGAAGCGGCAAAAAAAGCCGGAGTAAACCGGCTTTCAATAGGCGTTCAGGCGGGCGACGACGGGCGGCTTAAAGCGCTCGGCAGAACGCATACGGTATCCGACGCCGTCTTCGCGGTAAACGCGGCACGGAAAGAGGGCTTTGATAATATATCTCTTGATATAATGTTGGCACTGCCCGAAAGCACGGTGGATACGGCGCTTTTTGACGCGGAGTTTATATGCTCGCTTTCTCCCGAGCACATTTCGGCGTATATTCTTAAAATTGAGCCGAATACCGCGTTTTTCGCGGAAAGGGAAAGACTCGCTCTGCCGGACGACGAACAGACGGCGCGGCAGTATCTCGCGGTTTGCGGATTTCTTCGCGACCGCGGCTATTCACATTATGAGATTTCAAATTTTGCCCGCGAAAACAGAGAAAGCCGCCACAACTTAAAATACTGGCGCTGTGAAGAGTACTTAGGGTTAGGTCCGTCGGCTCATTCGTTTATTTCCGGCAGGCGGTTTTATTATCCGCGTGATATAAAGGCGTTTATTGCCGGCTGTGAACCGGTTTTTGACGGTACGGGCGGCGAAAAAGAGGAACAGATCATGCTCGGTCTGCGTTTAAATTCCGGCGTGCCGCTTGACAGCTTCGGCGCAGACGCGGTAAAAAGAGCGCGGGAGTTTAGAAAAGCGGGACTTGTAAATATTTCAAACGGCAGAGTTTCGCTTACCGAGGAAGGCATGCTTGTGTCCAACAGCGTAATAACGGAGTTACTTTTATGAAAACCTATAAGATACATCTTATCCGTCACGGTCTTACCGAGGCGAATATAAGGGGTCAGTATGTGGGTAACCGCACCGACCTGCCGCTTTGCGGCGAGGGAATAGACGAGCTTCGCGCTTTGCGCGACAGTATCGATTATCCCGATATCGAGCGGCTTTACACCTCGCCCATGCAAAGATGCCGTCAGACCGCCGGGATAATTTATCCCGATACCGAATATACCGTGGTTGATGAGTTGACGGAATACGATTTCGGCGATTTTGAGGGCAAAACGGCGCGTGAGCTTGAAAAGGATGAAAACTTTGCGCTCTGGGCGGCGGGTAAGATAGCGGCGCCGGGCGGCGAAAGCACGGAAAACTTCATAAAGCGGCTTGCCATGGGCTTTCGCGCGGTCGTAGAGGATATGATGAAAAACGGCGCTGCCAACGCCGCGGTCATTATGCACGGCGGCGCGGTCATGATGCTGCTTGCCAACTGTGCCGTGCCGAGGCGCGGAGCCGTAGAGTGGCAGTGTGAAAACGGCAGGGGTTATTCCGTAAGCGTTACCCCCTCGCTCTACCATTCAAGCGGAATTATTGAGGTTTATGATATTATATAAGGTGAGAGTATGGTAAACATCGGCAACGATTGGGATGAGATATTGAAGGACGAGTTCAGCAAACCTTACTATCTTTCCCTGCGCGCTTTTCTGAAAAAGGAATACTCAACGCGCCGCATATTCCCCGATATGTACGATATTTTCAACGCTCTTAAATACACCTCTTTCGGGGATACGAAGGTAGTGATAATCGGGCAGGACCCGTATCATGAGGTCGGTCAGGCGCACGGGCTGTGCTTTTCGGTAAAGCCGGGCGTTATGCCGCCGCCTTCTCTTAAAAATATTTTTGCGGAGTTAAAAAGCGACCTCGGAATAACCGTTCCCGAAAACTACGGCTATCTTACACAGTGGGCAAAGCAGGGCGTTCTTATGCTCAACAGTGTGCTCACCGTGCGCGAGGGGCAGGCATTCAGCCACAAAGGCATGGGTTGGGAGATTTTTACCGACCGCGTGATAAGCGAACTCAACCGCAAGCAAACGCCGGTGGTGTTTCTGCTCTGGGGCGCCGCGGCGAGAAAAAAAGGCGAACTTATAGTAAACAAACTGCACAGTAAGCTTATAACGGTGCATCCGAGCCCGCTTTCGGCATACGGCGGATTTTTCGGCTGCAAACACTTTTCAAAAGCAAACGAAATCCTGATTGCCGGCGGGCAAAAGCCCGTTGACTGGTCGATAAGTAAGGAGTGAAAGTAATGAAATCAACCGGAATCGTAAGAGCGGTCGATAAAATGGGCAGGGTAGTAATACCTAAGGAGATACGCGCGCAGCTGGGCGTGCAAAACGATGTTGACAGTTTTGAAATATATATGGAAGGCGACAGCGTGATTCTGCGCAAGTATCAGCCGACCTGCATTTTTTGCGATAATATTGCCGACAGCGTAGAGCTTTCGGGTCATACGGTCTGCAAAAACTGCATTGAAAAACTAAACGAATTAAAAGCCAAATCGGAAGAAGAGGAATTATAAAACGCGGCGGGATTATCCCGCCGCTGTCTGTTGTTTTGCGTATAACACCCGAACTCTGTCTTCACGTCTTCGCCATTTTCATAACGAGTGAGGTGGGAAGAATTTTCGATACGACCCGGTAAAACTTATAAAAAAGCTTGTTTGTATATACCGCTTTGCCCCTCTTTGAGGCGCGAAGCGATTTTTTCGCCATTTCGGCGACGTTTACCCGGGGCAGCGTATCAAAGGTCCGGCTTTTTCCTTTTTCGATGTTTGCAACCGGCAAAAATTCTGTGTTCATCGGTCCGGGGCAGCAGGCGAGCACGTTGATTTTTCTGCCTTTAAGCTCTGCGCGAAGCGCACGGGAAAGACTCATAACGTACGCTTTGGTGGAGCTGTAAGTCGCCATGCGCGTATTCGGCGCGAAGGAGGCGATAGAACAGGTGTTTATAATTTCGGCGCCGTCTTTCATATAGGGAAGACAAACGCTTGTTACCGTATTGAGCGCCTCGCAGTTAAGACGTACCATAAGCGCGTTATCGCTTGTGCTTATGTCTTCAAAATTGCCGAGCTTGCCGAAGCCCGCGTTATTTATAAGAAGCGCAACATCAAAGCTTTCGCTTTTAAGCGCGTCATCGAGCTTTTCGGCAAAGCCGTCTTCCGTAAGGTCGAGCGGCAGGGGGTATATCACCTCGCCGTAACGTTCCTTAAGCTTTGAAAGACGGTCCGCTCTGCGGGCTATGACCACGATTTTTTCGATATCTTTTCTTTCTTTTACTATCGCGTTTACAAACTCCGTGCCGAGTCCCGACGAAGCGCCGGTCACTATTGCGGTTTTCATATTTTTCACCTATTCCTTACTGAATTCCTGCAACTTCAGCCCGCTGTTCTTTTCAAGCGCCCAGTTAATGTTCCACTCGCTTGAAAAAATCAGCAGGTCGTTGCCCTTAAAGTCCTGCACCCACTTGGTATCGGAGGTAAGATTAAGCGCCTTTACGTCAACGCCCGGCGTCTTTATCCAGCGGATGAACTGGTAGGGCATATTGTTTCTTATGACCTCCACGCCGTACTCGTTTTTGAGGCGGTATTCGAGTACCTCGAATTGAAGTACGCCCACAACGCCGACAATTACTCTCTCCATACCGGTGTTCGGCTCGTGGAATATCTGTATCGCGCCCTCCTGCGCTATCTGCTGGACGCCCTTTACAAACTGCTTTCTTTTAAGACTGTCCTTGTGCTCGATTACCGCGAAGTGTTCGGGCGCAAAGGTCGGTATGCCCTCGAACTGTACTTTTTTTGCCTTGTCGCAGACAGTGTCGCCTATCGAGAAAATGCCGGGGTCGAATACGCCTATGATATCGCCGGCGTACGCCTCGTTTATTATCTGACGGCTGTCCGCCATAAGCTGCTGCGGTTGGGAAAGACGAAGCGACTTGCCCGACTGCACATGGAAATACTCCTTATCGCGCTCAAACTTACCCGAGCAGATACGCATAAAGGTCATGCGGTCGCGGTGCGCCTTGTTCATATTTGCCTGAATTTTGAATACGAAAGCCGAAAAATGCTCGTCTTCCGGCGTTATCTCGCCCGAGCTTGTAGTGCGCACGAGCGGCTCGGTCGTCATTTTCAAAAAGTTTTCAAGGAACGGTTGAACGCCGAAATTGGTAAGCGCCGAGCCGAAGAAAACCGGCGTAAGCTTACCTTTGCGTACCTCCTCCAGGTCAAACTCAAAACTCGCTCCGTCGAGCAGCTCTATCTGGTCGACAAGCTCTTTTCGTGAGTATTCGCCGATTATTTCGTCCAGCTTTGCCGTATCGGTTATATCGCATTTTACGGAGTCGAGCTTCATTTGTCCCTTATGCATATCGCCGAAAGCCAGTATCTGCCGCTTTTCACGGTCGAAAACGCCCTTGAAATCGATACCGCTTCCTATCGGCCAGTTTACCGGGTAGGTGCCTATTCCGAATTCTTTTTCGAGCTGGTCAAGCAGTTCAAACGGGTCGCGCGCGTCGCGGTCGAGCTTATTTATAAATGTAAATATAGGGATGTGGCGCATGGCGGTGACTTTGAAAAGCTTGCGGGTCTGCGGTTCTATACCCTTTGCCGCGTCGATTACCATTACCACGCTATCCGCCGCCATAAGCGTGCGGTAGGTATCCTCCGAAAAGTCCTGGTGCCCGGGGGTATCAAGTATGTTTATACAAAAGCCGTCATATTCAAACTGCATGACCGAAGAGGTTATCGAAATACCCCTTTGCTTTTCAAGCTCCATCCAGTCCGAAACGGCGTGCCTCGCCGACTGTTTTCCTTTTACCGAGCCGGCGGTCTGTATCGCGCCGCCGTAGAGAAGCAGTTTTTCCGTAAGCGTGGTTTTGCCCGCGTCGGGGTGCGAAATAATGGCAAAGGTGCGCCTGCGGCGTATCTCTTCGCAAAGTGTCAAAAAAATCCCTCCCGTATTCGTTAAAACAAATAAATTTTAGCACAAATATGTATCTTTATCAACAATAAAAAAAATTTTTTAAAAAAAGGGTTTACTTTTCCGTTTGTATGCGTTATAATACCTATAACCAAAATTATCTGTGGAGGTATTCATAATGAAAAAAGTTTTAACAGTTGTACTTTGCATCTGCATAGCTCTTACTCTTTCAATTTCGGCTATGGCTGAGGCAAGTCCCGAGAACAAGGTTATCATAAGAAAAGGTACCGGTACAAAGCAGGACGGTTCTGCCGTTGCGGCTGATACATGGTCGGAAATTGCTGAAGATAACACAATCACCGTTGTTGCCGATCCCAAGTACGGTACTTTTAATAGTTGGAGCATTTACGTTGTCAGCGAGGTAACTGGTACTGCCGCCGGCACCTCTAAGGGCTTCGGTACCGCAAACCTTGTTGAGCTCGCCACCAAAGAGAGCGCGACCGCCGCTAAGGAAGGCGTTGATTACACCATAGTAAGCGGTACTCTTACAACAACTACTTTAACAGTAAGGCCGATATCCAAGATCGCTATCTGCGGCAACTATTCCAACACGATTACCGATCCGCTCAGCTCAAGCTCAACCCCCGGCTCTGCTACCGCACCGGTAACAGGCGAGACCAACAATCTCAACAAGATCATGGTCGTTTCCGTCGTTATGCTTGCCGCTGCCGCGGTTGTATTCGGCGTAAAGCGTCAGCTTTCAAAATAATTGAAATCTGAAATCAACAGACCTATGTTTCACATAGGTCTGTTTTTTTGCGCTTTATTTGAACATTGTCTGTACGCCGTCAACAATTTGCCCCATCGCCTTGATGAGTTTGGCTGACCCTTTGGATATGTTGTGTTTATCCTTGACCAGAACCTTCCCCACAACAACCGCCGCGGCGCCTGCCACCATACCGGTACCCATACCTTTCAAAAAACTTGTTGAACTGCTTTGCATAAAAACACCTCCCTTTTGGTTTAGTTTTACCTTAAAGGGAGGCGTTTATTTACGGCCTTTTATTTTTTATATTCGCAAAACGGCGGATGCAGCTTATCCTTGTCCGATAACTTGATTTCAAGTCCATCTGTTACCGGCCATTTTATGCCGATATCCTTATCGTTCCACATAAGTCCGCCTTCGTCATTCGGGTGATAGTAATCGTCAACCTTGTAAACGAACTCGGCCTCGTCTGAAAGAACAAGAAAACCGTGCGCAAAATTCTTTGGTATAAAGAACTGGCGTTTATTTTCCGCGGAGAGTATCACGCCCTCCCACTTTCCGAACGTGGGCGAGCCCTCGCGCAAATCAACGGCGACGTCAAACACTTCGCCTTTTATGCAGCGTACGAGCTTTGACTGGCTGTACTTCTTTTGAAAATGCAGACCCCGAAGCACGCCTTTTGAAGACATCGAGTGATTATCCTGCACAAATTCAACGTCTATTCCGCCCGCGGCAAACTCCTCCTTCTGATAGGTTTCCATAAAGAAGCCGCGTGAATCGCCGTAAACCGTGGGCTCAACGATTATTACGCCGTTAATGGAAGTTTTAAGAAATTTGAAATTTCCCACAGTTATATCTCCTTTTTACCCGAATACATATCGCGGTAATAGTTGCGGTATTCGCCGTTTACTATATTCTCGGTCCACCCGCGGTTTTTAAGATACCATTTAAGCGTCTTTTTAATACCGTCTTCAAAGCAGGTTTCGGGATACCACCCGAGTTCGTTTTTGATTTTGGTCGGGTCGATACCGTAACGGCGGTCGTGACCCTTGCGGTCGGTCACGTGCTTTATCATATGCTCGCCGACGGTGCCGTCGACGTTTTCTTTTATATATTCTATTATTGACTTTACAATAAAAATATTCGGTTTTTCGTTATGACCGCCGACGTTGTATACCTCGCCTGTTCTGCCGCGGGATATTACCGCGTCTATTGCCTTGCAGTGGTCTTCAACATAAAGCCAGTCGCGCACCTGCATACCGTCGCCGTAAACGGGCAGCTCCTTATGCGAAAGGGTATTGTTCATAATAAGCGGTATAAGCTTTTCGGGGAACTGGAACGGTCCGTAGTTGTTTGAGCAGCGCGTTATGTTTACCGGAAATTTATAGGTATCTCCGAACGCCTTTACAAATAGGTCCGCCGCCGCTTTTGAGGAAGAATAGGGGGAGTGCGGGTCAAGCGGAGTGTTTTCGGTAAAGTATCCTGTTTCGCCGAGACTGCCGTAAACCTCGTCGGTTGAAACCTGTAAATACTTAACGCCGTTTTTGTATTCATCGTCGCCGACCGTCCACGCTTCTTTTGCGCATTGAAGCATATTGACGGTGCCAAGGACGTTCGTCTTTACAAATATTTCCGGGTCTGATATACTGCGGTCAACGTGGCTTTCAGCCGCGAAGTTTACCACGTAATCTATATCGTTTTCGCAAAAAAGCTTTGATATCGCGGCTTTATCGCAAATATCCGCCTGAACGAAAGAATAATTGGGATTATTTTCAACACTTTTAAGGTTTTCGAGATTGCCGGCGTACGTGAGCTTATCGACGTTGATTATACGCACGTCGTTATATTTGCCGAGCATATAAATCACAAAATTTGAACCGATAAATCCGGCGCCGCCGGTCACAAGATAGGTTTTCATAAGATACCTTTCAGTCCTTTACTTTTGAAATGTATTCTTTAAGCGCGGTCTCCCAGTCCCTCATTTCGTTGCCTACTGTGCAGCGAAGCGCCATATTATCAAGCGCCGAGTACGCCGGACGCTTTGTGGGGCTTTTGTATTCATCGGAGGTGCAGGGGAAAACGCAGTCTTCGCCGTATCCCGAGTAAACGGCGATTTTCCTGGCAAAATCATACCACGAGCAGATTCCCTCGCCGGTGCAGTGATATATGCCGTAATCATCGGTAAGGGCGATTTTAAGCAGGTGGTGCGCAAGGTCGTTTGCGTTGGTAGGGTTGCCGCGCTGGTCGTTTACAACGGTTATCCGCCCTTTTTCCTTTAATACTCTGCGCACGGTTTTAACAAAGTTTTTGCCGACGTAGCCGTAAAGCCAGGAGGTGCGCACAATGAAAGTTTTATCGGAAAAAGCGAGAGCGTATTTTTCACCCAGCGCTTTCGACGCGCCGTAGGCGCTTTGCGGCGATATAGTATCCCATTCGCAGTACGGTCTGTCGCCGTCGCCGGCGAAAACGTAATCGGTGGAGATATGAACGAGCTTTGCGCCGGTGGCTTTTGCCGAAACCGCAAGATTGCGGACGCCGTTCGCGTTTACGTTAAAGGCGGCATCGCGCGCGGTTTCGCAGCCGTCAACGTTGGTCATTGCGGCGCAGTTGATTATTAAGTCAGGGTTTACTTTTATAATAAAGCTGCGGGTGGCGGCGGCGTCGGTTATATCAAAGTCGCCGACGTCCGCGGGTATAACTGACGCGTCTTTATAAACCGGGCTTATTTCGCCGATTTCCGATTTCCCGCTTTTTATAATCGTTTTAAGTTCGTTTCCGAGTTGCCCTTCGGCACCGGTGATAAGTATTTTCATACAGTTGTATTTCTCCATTTTCTGAGGAATTTAACGCATGAAGCGGTGTGCAGCAGCAAAAGCTTAATGTTTTTGTGGCTGCCGCGTTCCCATATATGGGTAACCTTGATATCCGGCAGAAAGACCGTTCTGCCGAGACTTTTTACACGCAGGGTCAGATCCGCGTCTTCAAGATACATAAAATAGCGTTCGTCAAAACCGCCGAGCTTTTTGAATACCGAAGTCCTTACGCATAAAAAACAGCCGGAGCAAAAATCAACGTCGCAGGGCGCGGTGATTTCCCGGTCGCGCCAGACGTACTCGCTTCTCACTTTTTTTGAAAGCCTGCCTAAAAACAGGCGCCGGAAGGTCGGCTTTGATTTGGGAAGGTACTGCCGTGTGCCGTCGGTATTCAGTATATCGGGAGCGCACATTGCCACGTCCGGGTGCGCCTCCATATAATCTACGATATTCGCGAACACATCATCACTTACAGTAATATCCGGGTTGACGATAAAATGATAATCGCTGTCAACCTTTTCGATTATTCTATTGTGAGCCGCGCCAAAGCCGATATTCTTCGGCAGGCGGACTATTTTGAGAGGTTTAAGGTCTTTAAGGCGCGAAAGAGTATCGTCCGAGGAATTGTTATCGATTATATAGAAATCGAGCGGGTATTTTTCACACCTTGCAAGCACCGAGGCGGCGGCAGCCGCGGCCTTATCGCCGTTGTTATAGGTTACTATCGCCGCGGAAATATTTATGTTTTCAGACAAAAAGCAACACCCCGAATTTTCTTAAATGTAATTATACAACAAACAGTCAGGATTTGCAATAAAAACAGCCGGCAAAAGTGTCGGCTGTCAAAAGTAAAAACAAATAGCTTTTGTTTTTTGCTTCATATAATTGCTTTTTTACAGAACAGAATACGAAACGTATTATTCTTTTTCCGGCATTATCGCTATCGCGAGTTCTTTTAGCTGCGATTCGTCAACGCCCGCCGGCGCGCCGGACATAAGCTCGGAAGAGTTTGCAACCTTCGGGAAAGCCACCACGTCGCGCAGACTTTCGGAACCGGTCATTATCATGCAGATTCTGTCAAGTCCGATACCCATACCGCCGTGCGGGGGAGCGCCGTACTTAAAGGCGCCGGTAAGGAATCCGAATTTCTGCTGTGCCTCTTCGTCGGAAAGCCCCAGCGCACTGAACATATGCGATTGAAGCTCGGGGTCGGTGATGCGAAGCGAACCGCTTGAAAGCTCAACGCCGTTAAGAACCAGGTCATAGGCGTTTGCAAAAACCTTTTCGGGCTCGCTGTCAAGATACTCTATACATTCGTCAAGCGGAGCGGTAAAGGGGTGGTGCATGGCTTCGTACTTGCCGGTTTCCTCGTTAAGCTCAAAGAACGGGAACTCGGTTATCCAAACGAAATTGAACTGATTTTGCGGTATTATGCCGAGCCGTTTTGCAACAGTCAGGCGCAACGCGCCGAGAACCGAGAGCGCGAGCGGTTTTTTGTCCGCCACTATAAGTATAACGTCGCCCTTTTCGGCGCCGGTGCGCTCATATATTGCCGCCATTTCCTCTTCACTCATAAACTTCAAAAACGAGCATGAGGGGGCGTCCTCAATCCAGCGGATAAAGGCAAGACCTTTTGCGCCGATGCCTTTTGCGTCCTCGGTGAGTTTATCTATTTCCTTTCTGGTATAAACCTCCGCCGCACCTTTCGCGTTTATTGCGCGAACCGTGCCGCCCGATTTGACGGTATCCGCGAAAACGCCGAAGCCGCAGTCCTTTACGATATCAGAGATATCTTTTATTTTCATTTCAAATCTGGTGTCCGGCTTGTCCGAGCCGTAATCGTTTAACGCGTCGGTATAGGTCATGCGGGGAAGCGGAGTTTTGACTTCTACGCCTAAAACCTCGCCGAACAATCGCTTTACATACCCTTCCGCGATGCCGAAAACGTCCTCACGGTCGACAAACGACATTTCAAGGTCTACCTGCGTAAATTCCGGCTGGCGATCGGCGCGCAGGTCCTCGTCCCTGTAACAGCGCGCTATCTGCATATAGCGGTCAAAGCCCGAAAGCATAAGCAGTTGTTTATACATTTGCGGCGACTGCGGAAGCGCGAAGAAACTGCCCTTATGTACGCGCGACGGCACAAGATAATCTCTCGCGCCCTCGGGGGTGGATTTGATAAGAGTGGGCGTTTCTATTTCAAGAAAACCGTTTTCATCAAAGTAATCGCGCGTTACTTTTGCTATCTTGTGCCGCATGATGATATTGTTTTGAAGATTGCTTCTGCGTAAATCAAGATAGCGGTATTTAAGGCGCAGTTCCTCGCCCGCTTTCGTATCGGGCGTGATATCAAACGGCGGTGTAAGCGAGGCGCCGAGAACTTTAAGCATATTTACTTCTATTTCAATATCGCCGGTGGGAATATCGGGGTTTACCGATGAGCGCGCGCGCACCTTGCCGCCCGCCATAAGCACAAACTCACTGCGCACCGCGAACGCCTTTTCAAACACAGCGCGGTCGGTATTATCGTCAAACGCGAGCTGAACTATACCGGTTCTGTCGCGCAGGTCAATAAAAATAAGCGAGCCGAGGTCCCGCTGTCGCTGTACCCAGCCGCAGACAACGACCTCTCTGCCTTGGTCACCGGCTCTCAGCGTACCGCAATAGTCTGTGCGCTTTACGCCGTCCATTCTGTCAAGTTTCAACTTAAAACACCTCTTGTTTTTTAAGGGTCATCCGTTAGTCAGCACCGATTCTTCGAGTGAGTGAAGCGCGGATTTAAGACTAAGATCGGTTATTTTATCGGAAATATCGTTTATATTGCAGACGTAGGTCTCGCCGGTCTTCATATCCTTTACAGTCACCTTGCCGTCAGCAAGCTCGTTATCGCCGAGCACAGTCGTATAGGCGGCGCCTATCTTATCGGCGTATTTTAATTGAGCTTTAAGCCCTCTTCCGCAGAGGTCGCACTGTGCGGCTATTCCATCATCGCGCAAGGCGGCGCAAACTCCGCCCGCCTTTATCTGCGCCTTATCGCCCATGGCGGCAACGTATAAAACGCACTTTTTATCCTCGGGGAACGGCGCTTCTGTGTTTTCAAGCAGCATCATAAGCCGTTCGATACCTATCGCGAAACCGAGCGCGGGGGTATCGTTTCCGCCCATTTTAGCGACCAGACCGTCGTATCTGCCGCCGCCGCAAACTGTGGACTGCGCACCGATATCGCCCGATACAAACTCAAACACGGTCCTGTTATAGTAATCAAGGCCGCGGACTATGTGCGGGTCTACGTCAAACATTACGCCCTGCGCCGTAAGTGATTCCTTTACTGCGGCAAAATGCGCTTTGCAGTCGTCACAGAGATAATCCGTTATAAGCGGCGCTTTCGCCGCTATCTCACTGCAAATCGGCGATTTGCAGTCGAGTATACGCAGTGGGTTTCGGTTAAGTCGGCCGTTGCAGGTGCCGCAAAGCGTGTCTTTATACTCTTCAAAATAACTTTTGAGCGCGGCAACGTAGTTTTTGCGGCAGTGCTCACATCCGATGGAGTTTATTTTAAGCGAAATGCCTTTTACACCTAAGGTGACGAGTATCTGCCGCGCCAGCGCGATTATTTCCGCGTCAGCCGCCGGGTTTGCCGCGCCGAAGCATTCTACGCCGAACTGATGAAATTCGCGAAGTCTGCCCGCCTGCGGCTTCTCGTAGCGGTAACAACCGCCAATGTAGCAAACCTTAGCGGGAAGCGCGCCGTTTATAACGCCGCGTTCGATAACGCTCCTGACCACACCGGCTGTAAGCTCGGGACGAAGTGTAATTGAACGGCCGCCCTTGTCCTCAAAGGTATACATTTCTTTTTGTACAACGTCGGTATCCTCGCCGACGTTGCGGCTGAAAACCTCGGTGTGCTCGAAAACGGGTACGCGTATTTCCTTAAAGCCGAAAAGCTCCGCCGTTTCGAGCATTTTGTTCTCGACAAACCGGTATTTGTACGATTTATCGGGCAGTATATCGTTCGTGCCCTTTACGGCACGATTTATTTCTGACATTTTCTTTTTCTCCGGTATTAAGATTTTTTAACTATTTCGCGCCAGTCAAGATCGCCGCGCTCAAGCCCGTGAATGAGCATTTCGGCGGTGGCAATATTGGTGGCGACGGGAATGTTATGTACGTCGCAAAGGCGCAGAAGCGAAGCTTCGTCCGGCTCGTGCGGCTTGGGGTTGAGCGGGTCACGGAACAAAAGCAGCATATCTATTTCATCACAACCGATTCTTGAAGCTATCTGCTGCGAGCCGCCCTGCGAACCGGCTAAAAACTTGTTGATTTCAAGACCGGTGGCTTCCGCGACTGTTTTGCCGGTGGTGCCTGTCGCGACCAGCGTGTGATGACTCAGAATTCCGCAATACGCTATGCAGAATTGTACCATGAGTTCCTTTTTTGCGTCGTGAGCAATAAGTGCAATAGTCATAATTTTTTTCCTTTCGCCAAATTATTGGTTGCTATATTTTTTTAAGTTTGGGTAAGCGTACGTCTTCACCCGAAACACGTTTGATTATTCTGGTAAACGCCCGCATCGCTCTGCCGCGAGGTTTAAGACCGTGGCTGACCGAGAGCGTCAGCAGTTCGCCGTCCGCAGGTACGATACCGAGCAGTCTTGTCGACGATGCGTCTATTATACCGTCAATATTCTTATGCATGCCGCATTTTATCATATCCCTGTCAAAACGGTTGATGATAAGCCGGGGCGGCGTATCCGATTTAATTCCGTTTGATATAACGGCGGCGTCTCTTACCGAAACGCTGTCCGCGCCGGAGACCACTATAAACTGCGCGTTACCGAAAATCGCGTAGTTTTCAAAATCGGCGCCGGCGGGGAAGTCAAGTATTATAAAATCAAAAGCGGAATCCGCGCTTTTGAGCATATCATTAAGCGCGTTGAAATCTATTCTGCCGCTGTCGGGCGCCGGAACAATAAACACGTTATCGTAAAGCGCCGCGCGATAAACGGCTTTTTTCAGGTCACGCTCTTTTATAGCGTCGGATAAATCAAAAACGATTTTATCGTCAATGCCGAAAATAATGTCAAGACACCGGAGCGAAGCGTCAAGGTCGATAAGCAAGACTTTTTTGCCCATATTCGCCGCCGCGGCGGCAAGTCCCGAGGAGACGGTGGATTTACCCGTGCCGCCCTTGCCTGAAACGGTACAAATCAGCATGCTTACACCTCACTTTTAATCAAATAATTTTACCACAAAATACGCCCGATGTCAATCGAGAACGGTATTCGGCGCGGTATCTTTACTGCTGTTATCCTCGGAGAAGAAGCAGTAATCGAGAATACTTCTCACTATGTTGCCCGAGGTGTAACTTGAATGTCCGTGTTCAAGCACGAGTGATATCGCTATCTGCGGGTTGTCGTACGGCGCAAATATGATGTAGGTACTGTGGTCGGCGCCGCTGTTGGTTTGCGAGGTTCCGGTTTTACCGCCTATTTTTATCGGATAATCGCCGAGCGCCGCGCGTCCCGTACCGTCTACCGTAACCGAGAGCATACCTTCCTTTATCGCCCTGATGTTTTCGGGCTTTATGGAAACGGTGTTAAGCACTTCGGGTTCGCAGTCGTCGTAAATTTCTTTAAGGTCGTATGAAACTATCTTATCGATGAGGGTGGCGCGGTAATGCGTGCCGCCGTTTGCAAAGGTCGCGACGTAATTTGCCATTTGAAGCGGAGTAAACGCGTTAAGCTGACCTATCGAGATTTGGAGCGTGTCGCCGCCGAAGCCGTCGGTCGCCGGGTTTACGATTATGCCCGCGCTGTCGTCAACCTCAACACCGGTTCTGACGCCCAGACCGAACTGTTTGAAATAATCTGTAAGGGTCGTGGCGCCCACACGTCTGCCGAGGTCAAAGAAAAAGTAGTTGCAGCTTTTTGAAAGCGCGTTCGTGAGGTTCATCGTTCCGTGATAATGCATACACTTCGGCTTGTAATCTTCAAAGTAGTTATATACCTGCGAGCAGTATACAACGTCGCCGATACGGTACTTTCCGGTTTCAAGCGCCGCCGTGGCGACCGCCGGCTTTATCGTTGAACCTATCGGATATACACCCTGAAAAGCCCGGTTTGTAAGCGGCTTTCGCGGGTCTGCCAAAAGCTCGTTATACTTTTCGGACATAGTCGCCGAATCATATGTCGGATAATTTGCGCCGCACAGTATGCCGCCGGTGTTAACGTCTATAACCACCGCGCTTGCCGCCGTGGCGGTACCGCCTGTGGCGCGCAGTCCTCTTACCGCGCTTTCGAGCAGGTCCTGGGTTTTTCTTTGTATTCTGCTGTCAAGTGTGAGGACGATAGTCTTGCCGGAAACAGGAGCTTTTGTTATCTCGCTGTCAACTATGTTGCCCTGCGCGTCAACATAGTAGGTGACCTCGCCGTCGGTCCCGTGCAGGTAATCCTCCGCCCATAGCTCAATACCGCTTTTGCCGACCTTATCGTTATATGAATAGCCTTTTTCTTTGTATTTGTTCCAGTCTTCCTCGTATATCGGTCCCACGGTGCCGATAAGATTTACCGCGAGCGAGGTATCGGTGTATTGTCTGAACGGCACGATATCTACCGAAACGCCGTCTAAAAACAGACCGCGTTCTGAAATTTTGCGCATAAGCTCTATCGGTATATCTTCCGCAAAGGTATACGGGTAGGCAAGCGAGAAATCCGAGATATCCATACCGTATCTCGCCGCCATTATAGCGCGCTGTTCTTCCGGTGTGTAATCTTCGAGCGAATAGCGTTCCACCATGCGCTTGAAGCAATCCTCACTCGTGGCAAAGTGCGCAAGCGAAAGGGTTTTGAGCAGTTTTTCGGTGCTATCGCCCGTAAAACCGAAGGGCGCGGTTTTTTGAAGCGGCAGTTTATCTATGTACTCACAGCCGTTTTCATTCATAAGGTTTATAAGAGAAAGGATAACGTCGTTGAGATTATCCTTTATATACGCTTTATTGAAAACCACGTTGTAGCCGTCGCGGTTTACGGCGATTTGTCTTCCGTAGCGGTCGAGAATCTCGCCTCTTGAAGCTTTGAGAACGGATATCCTCACCGTAGTACCGCCTTTGGTCGCGGAATACTTGTTCGCGTTTATTATCTGAAGGGAATAAATGCGTACGGAATAAAGCAGCAGTACAGCCGCCAGAACCACAGACAGCACGTTAAGCGCGGTCTGCCGTTTTTTTGTAAAAGGCATAGATTATCACCTCACCGTCCGGATACGGAGAATAAACGTTTTTCAATATAGAAAAACGGTACTGCTAAAACAGCGGTATATATGGCGCTGGGCGCGGCATAGCGAAACAGGTAGTTTATACTGCTTTCAACGCTGCCCGCAAAAGCAAAGCAAACAAGCCAACGCGCGGCAAAATATACCGCGGCGGCAATAAGGCAGAGTGTGAGCGCCGCTTTGAGATTACGGTTAAACAAATAGTGCGAAACAATGGTCGCGCCGAAGGAAACAAGAGTCAGCACCGCCGTGTTGAAACCCGGCGGCGTAGCGGCGACGCTGTCTAAAACAATGCCGACGGCAACGCCCGTCAGCACGCCGGTAAGCTCACTTGAAAACATAATTAACGTAATCAGAAGAGCCAGCGCGCCAAAGGGGTTTGCGTTCATTATTTTTATTGAGGCGCCGCTGTAATGAAACAGTATCAAAACGGTAAACATAGCGGCGTTGATCAAAAGAATCAAGGCGGTCTTTTTGTTTGACATGTTTTCCTCTTACTTTGAAAGTTGTCCTTCAAACGATGTAATCACCATTACATCGCGTATTTCCCCGATATTTACAAACGGTTTTATTTCGGCGTAAATCGAGGAGTTTATGCTGTCCGTTCCGATATATTCGATAGAGCCGATAAGAAGACCCGACGGGAATATGCCCTCGCCCGATGTGGAAACATAATCGCCGATAGCGACGCCGCTCGAACGCGCAAGGTTTTTGAGAACACATCTGCCCTTTTGCGCGAGTTCGAGTCTGCCGCTTGTAATGCCCGAATCGCCCGAACGGTTATCAATGGCGCCCATTGTAAGCGAGGGGCTTAAAAGGGTGGTCACTTTTGAAGTGGTTATACCGACTTCGGTTATATAACCCACAACTCCGCTTTCGGTTATTACCGGGTCATATTTCCTGATATCGGAGGTCGAGCCCCTGTTTATGGTAAACGCGCCGTACGGGTCGTCACTGTCGCGCGTTATGAGCGTGGCGCGGGAGAAAATAAAATCGTTATTTGCTTCTTTAATTCCGAGATACTTTTCGTAGGTTTCGTTCTGGCGGGATATTTCGTCGTAATCGGCAAGCTTCTGCCGCATTTCGTCAAGCTCGGATTTAAGCTCGGCGTTTTCGAGCATAAGCGAGTTTCCGCCGTTATAGGCGCTTGAAAAGTCGCCCGCCGCTTCGCGTATTTTTGCCGCAAGAGAGCGGAACGGCTGCGCTATTGAACCGAAAATATCGGTCTGCGGCGCCATTCTCGTACCCACAATGCCGAAAATCGCGGTAAGAAGTAAAACCGCGGCGACTATTGCGACCATTATCTTAAACTGTCGGCTTTTGAAGAAAAACCGCATAAAACTCACCTCTTTGATGTGACCTGACCGTGCGCCCGGTTATCTGAACCGTTTGCCTCTTCTGAATACATAATTTTCAAAGCCGCTGTCGGCTTCAAGACGCTTTGCGGTGCCGAGTACCACGCAGTCAAGCGGGTTTGCCGCAACTGTTACCGGCATACCGGTCTCTTCGGCGATAAGCTCCGCAAGTCCGCGAAGAAGCGCGCTTCCGCCGGTAAGGGTGATACCGCGGTCTATGATATCCGCGGCAAGCTCCGGCGGTGTTTTTTCAAGCGTAAGGCGGATGACGTCGATTATCTGCGCGATTGTATCCGCCATAGCCGAGCGTACCTCCGCGGAGGATACCGTTACGTTTTTCGGCAGACCGTCTATAAGGTTTCTGCCTTTTATTTCAATGCTGGATTCGCCCTCGTATTCCTTTGCGGAACCTATCTCTATTTTTATCTGCTCGGCGGTGCGTTCGCCGATAAGCAGGTTATGCTTTTTCCTTATGTAGTTGACTATCGCCTCGTCGAGGTCGTCGCCCGCCGTTCTTATTGACTGCGCGGTAACTATATCGCCGAGCGATATTACCGCGACTTCGCTCGTGCCGCCGCCGATGTCAACCACCATGTTGCCCGAAGCGTCCCAAATCGGAAGACCCGCGCCGACCGCCGCCGCCATAGGTTCTTCAATGAGGTCAATGTCGGTGGCGCCCGCCTGCTTTGCCGCGTCATAAACCGCGCGGCTTTCAACCTCGGTAACGCCCGCGGGTATACAAAGCACCATGCGAACGCGTGAGAAGAAAGAACCTTTCAGCGCTTCTCTTACAAATCTTTTGAGCATTGCGGCGGTAACGTCAAAGTCGGCGATAACGCCGTCTTTAAGCGGACGTACCGCGACAATGGAACCCGGCGTTCTGCCTATCATGTCCTTTGCTTCTTTTCCCACCGCGCGGACCGCGTCGTTACGAACGTCGTAAGCCACGACCGACGGCTCTCTCATAATAATGCCTTTACCCTTTACGCAAACCAAAGTGTTTGCCGTTCCGAGGTCAACGCCGATATCTCTTGTAAACATAAATCATTCTCTCTTTCTTATGTTCTGTCTATGTTTATCCCGCCGTTACAGATTCGCCTTTTCGGGCGATACCAGCCATAAAGCCGAAGGGATATTTTCAATTACGATGCTGTCTTTTCCGGGGGCGAATTCGCCGTCAAGCGTCCATGAAACGCCGAGCGCTCTCGTTACCGTGACCTTCTTGGTGTGGAAGAATACTATCTGGTCGCGCTCAAAATCTCTTTTGAGTATTCCGTCGACGGCGTGTTGAAGCTGAACGATATTTTTAGGGTGGCGGATAAGTATTACCTCAAAGAAGCCGTCGTTAAGCCTTACTACGTTTTCCTTGAATTTAACGATTCCGCCGACCGAAAGCGAATTTGAAACGGCGCCGAATATAAAATCGTCCTCAACGGTTTTTTCATCCGCTTCAAATTTCAGGTGTATGGGTTTTATTTTACCGATACTCTTTATACCCGCGAAGAAGTACGCCGCCTGACCCAATACGTTCTTTACGCCCTGCGGCGCGGAGTAGGAAGCGTCGGTAAAAGCGCCGAACGAGGCGGTATACGTGAAAAATCTGTCGTCAAATTTTCCGATATCGAGCGTTATTTCCTCGTCGCCGGTCGCCGCTTTTGCGGCGCTGGGGATGGAACGGGGTATTTTAAGACCCATGGACCACTCGTTGAGCGTTCCCGCCGGCACGTAACCTATTTTGCATTTGATGCCTGTGCGCATAAGTCCGGTTATAACTTCGTTTAATGTGCCGTCGCCGCCGCAGACCACTATCCTGTCGAATTCGCCGTCGCGCACTTTGCTTGCGCGCACGGTGGCGTCGCCCGCGCATTTTGTGGGATAAACGGTGATGTCAAACCCTTTGTCGGAAAGTATCTGCGTTACAGCCATAAGATTAGTCACCATTTTCGCCTTGCCCGAATAAGGATTTGCTATTAAAAGGAGTTTTCTGCTTTCCATATTTTTCCTCCAAGCAAAAAGATTATCACGCCGCGCTTACCTGTAATTTATCGGCATTGTGGCGGCGGCGTTAAGGTCGAGCGGGGAAGTATTGCCCGAAAGATATTCATAGTACCCCTGAACGCCGACCATTGCGGCGTTGTCGCCGCAATAGCAAAGCCGCGGCATATAAAGCCGAATGCCGTTTTGCTCACACGCCGCTTTGAGCATTTCACGAAGCTCACTGTTTGCCGAAACACCGCCGGCGAGCGCAACAGTATTATGATTATATTCTTTTGCCGCCGCTACCGTTTTTTCGGTAAGAATTTTGCAAACGTGATGTCTGAGCGTGGCGGCAAGCACCGGCACTTTTACTTCTTCACCGCGCTGTTCGCAGTTATGTATCAGGTTGACTGTGGCGGTTTTAAGACCCGAAAAGCTGAAATCGTACCTGCCTTCGGTATGCGGGACGGGAAGCGGATATAGCTTTTCGTCGGGTTCGCCGGCGATTTTATCAAGGTTTACTCCGCCCGGATAGGGAAGCCCCAGCGCACGCGCCGCTTTGTCGAAGCATTCGCCCGCGGCGTCGTCCACCGTGCCGCCGAGCGGGTTAAACGAGGTGTAGTCGTTTACCTCGGTTATTATCGTATTGCCGCCGGATACCGTGAGGCATAAAAACGGTGGTTTTAAGTCGCTGTCAATATAATTCGCCGCTATGTGCGAGCGCAAATGATGAACGGGAATAAGCGGAACGCCGAGCGAGGCGCAAAGTCCTTTCGCAAAATTTACGCCTACGAGGAGCGCACCGATAAGTCCCGGCGCAAAGGTGACGGCTACCGCGTCTATTTCACCGTAGGAAACGCCCGCTTCGTCAAGAGCCCGCCGTGTAACTCCGGATATTGCCTCGGTATGCCTGCGCGACGCTATTTCCGGAACAACTCCGCCGTAGAGCTTATGCTCGGCTATCTGCGTTGCCACGACGTTTGATAAAACGCGGCGCGACTCTGTTACCGCGACCGACGTTTCGTCGCAGGATGATTCAACAGCGAGTATTATCATTTTATAAACCTTCTTGTCATAATAACTCCGTCTTCCTTCGGGTTTTCGTAAAAACTTCTCCGGAGTCCCTCTTCTTTGAAGTCCGCTTTTTTGTAAAGCGATATTGCCGCGCTGTTTGAAGCCCTCACTTCAAGGGAAACAAATTCAAGTCCACTGTCGCGTGAAAAGGTGACGGCGCGGTCTAAAAGCATTGAGCCGACGCCTGCGCCGCGAAAATCGCGCGACACCGCGATATTGTTTATATAGCCCTCGCCGGCTACGGCGGTAACGCTTATATAGCCGATGAATCCGCTTTCCGATACCGCTTTGAAAAACACCGTATTGTGATTCATTGCTTCAAGTATGCCGTTTTCGCTCCACGGTACAAAAAAGCATTGCTTTTCAAGTTCCGCGATTTCTTTTATGTCGTTTCGGTCGGCAAAAAGGATTTTTACCGGCAGTATTTCGCCGCTGTAAAGGCAGTTGTCAACGGCGCTGATTATTTCATCGCGGCATTTCCTGTAGGTGGAGATATCGCCGCCGTAAGGGTCCCTTATACCGCCCGATAAAACCGTGACGCCGTTCGGATCTGCACCGGCGAGGATAAGCGCCCGGCGGTGATTTTCGCCCATACAGAATATCCTGTCCGCCATAAGCATTTCTGCGTTTATAACGCGCGATTTATGCGCGGAAACGTCAATGCCGATTTCTTTCATGACCGCGGCGGCGTTTTCGGATACGCTGTCGCCCTCGCCCATAAAGCCCGCGCTGCAGACGCTCACGCCGCTTATTTTTTTGGAATTAAGATACGCTTCCGCCATAGGTGAGCGGCAGGTGTTTCCCGAGCATACGAATAAAACCTTCATTATCCCTTCGCCTCAAGCCAGGTCCGCCCCGAATGGGCGTCCACCGAAAGCTTAACTTTAAGCTGCGCCGCGTTTTCCATTTCTTCTTCAAGTATTTTGCAAACCGCGTCGGCGTCCTCCTGTTTACACTCGACTATCAGTTCGTCGTGCACCTGGAGTATGAGACGTGCGTCGCTTACTTCTCTTGAAAGCCGTGAGTGCACCTTTATCATGGCGATTTTTATTATATCTGCGGCGGTGCCCTGAATCGGTGCGTTACGCGCCACGCGTTCGCCGAAAGCGCGAAGCATACCGTTTGAGGAGGAAAGCTCGGGCAAGTATCTCCGCCGCCCGAAAAGCGTCGTAACAAAACCGTCGCGCTTGGCGTCCTTAATAACTCTGTCCATATAATCGCAAACGCCCTTGTAAGTTTCAAGGTAGCCGTTTATATATCTTTGCGCCTCGGCGCGGCTTACGCCGATGTCCTTGGCGAGAGAAAAAGCGCCTATGCCGTAAACTATGCCGAAATTGACCGCTTTCGCCCTGCTTCTCATAATCGGCAGCACCATATCTATCGGTATGTTGAAAACCTCGGAAGCGGTAAGGGTGTGAATATCAACACCGCGGCTGAAAGCGTCCGCCATGACCTCATCCTGCGCGAGTGAGGCGAGTACGCGCAGTTCTATCTGCGAATAATCGGCGTCGCAGAGTACGCATCCGTCTTTTGCAACAAAAAACTCACGGAAACGCTTGCCCTCTTCGGTGCGTACCGGAATATTCTGCAAATTCGGTTCAAGCGAGCTTATCCTGCCGGTGCGCGCCTCGGTCTGATTAAAGGTGGTGTGTATTCTGCCGTCGTCACCGACCGCGGCGAGCAGGCCCTCGCAGTAGGTGGATTTAAGCTTTGATAAACGGCGGTATTTAAGTATAAGATCCACGATAGGGTAATCGTAGCGTAACTCTTCAAGCACCTCCGCGTTGGTGCTGTAACCGCTTTTCGTTTTCTTTTTAGCGGGAAGCGCGAGCTTTGAAAACAGTATCTCGCCGAGCTGTTTGGGAGAGTTTATATTAAACTCTTCGCCGGCGAGCGTGTAAATATCGCGGGTAAGCTCTTTTATGCCGGCGTCAAGCTCCTCTGAATACTCGCGCAGACCCTCGCTGTCGACTAAGAAGCCCTCTTTTTCCATATCGGCGAGAACGTATGCGAGCGGCAGTTCAATATCGCTTAAAAGTCGGCTTTCGCCCGATTCATCGAGTTTTTTTGAAAGCTTATCGCAGAGCAGTGAGAACGAAACCGCGGCCTTCGCGCCGTCGCCGTCAGCCGCCACGCCGTATTCGGTAAAAAGGCGGGGGAGCGAATAATCGTTTGAGGACGGGTTTATCAGATACGCCGCGAGCATGGCGTCGAAAACGACCGATTTCGCGCCGTAGGTCTTGTAAAGACTTTTGCTGTCGTAAACCCGCTTTTTTATATTCTCATTTTGAAGCAGGGATATTAACTGCCCGCTTGAAAGCTCTGTTACGGCGCCGCCCGACACCGCGGCGGCGGTCTCGCCTATATAAATATCGGCAAAGTCTTTTATATTCTCAAAAGCGCCGGGCACGATTTCGGCGCAGGCTTCGGTCTGCCCGGATTCATCAACGCTTTGCGCTTTTACGTTCATGCGTTCCATAAGCTTAAAGAGCTCAAGCCGCGTCATCAATTCGTAAAGCTTTTTGCCGTCCGGCTCTCTTGTGCGGTAATGCTCAAAATCGGTATCTATCGGCGCGGTTTTGCAGATGGTGCCGAGTTCACGGCTTAAATACGCGCTGTCCTTTCCGGCGATAAGCTTGCCGCGCACGCTGTCTTTTATATCAAGGGTATCGATGTTCTCATAGATGTAATCTATATTGCCGAAGCGGCTTATAAGCTCGGTGGCGGTTTTCTCACCTATTCCGGCAACACCGGGGATATTATCCGAGCTGTCGCCCATAAGCGATTTTAATTCTATCATCTGCGGCGGAGTAAGCGAATATTTTTCAAAAAGCCTTGCGGGTGTATAGTCGGTTATCTCGTTTTGTCCCATCCGCGTTACGGTAAGCAGTACGTGGGTATTGTCGCTTACAAGCTGTAAGGAGTCGCGGTCGCCCGTCGCGATAACGCAGGTATTTTCGTTCTTTTCCGCGGTAAAAGCGAGCGTGCCGAGGATATCGTCCGCCTCAAAGCCCTCGCACTCAACGCAGGTGTGACCCGCGAGAGTCAGCCACTCCTTGATTACGGGGAACTGACTTTTAAGCTCCTCGGGCATCGGCTTTCTGCCCGCCTTGTATTCGGCGTACCGCTTATGGCGGAAGGTAGGCGCTTTCAGGTCGAAAGCGACCGCCACGCCGTCGGGCTTTTGCTCGGCAATAAGCTTCAGAAGTATGTTTATAAAGCCGTAAACCGCGTTCGTGTATTGCCCGTCTTTGGCGGATAAAAGCCGTATTCCGTAAAAGGCGCGGTTTATTATACTGTTGCCGTCGATGGCGAGCAATTTCATCTTTTTCACCCCGTAGAATATAGTTATTTATATAATAACATTTTTCTGCACGTTTGTCACTACTATTTTTGTATTTTTTCAAATTGACATACAAATTTTTTTCAAGTATAATTTTTATGCTATGAAAATAGGAAACATTGATATCAAAGGTTACGCCGCGCTCGCTCCGATGGCGGGTGTGTCCGACAGGGCGATGCGGGAAATATGTGTGCGCTACGGCGCGGCTTTTACCGTAGGCGAGCTTACGAGCGCAAAGGCGGTCGTGCTCGGCGACGGCAAGTCGAAAGCGCTTCTCAACAGCGTCGGCGGCGATATCTGGGCGCCTCAGCTTTTCGGAAGCGACCCGGATATAATGGCGCGCGCCGCGGTAAAGGCGCAGGAGTTTTCTCCCACGTTTATCGATATAAATATGGGCTGTCCGGCGCCCAAAGTGGCGATGTCGGGCGGGGGCAGCGCGCTCCTTCGTAATATACCGCTTGCCGAGAAAATAATCAAAGCGGTAGTCGCCGCCGTAAATATCCCGGTAACTGTGAAATTCCGCACCGGGTGGGACAGCGAGCATATAAACGCCGTCGAGCTCGCCAAAGCAGCGGAAAATGCGGGCGCCGCGGCGCTTACGGTCCACGGCAGGACCCGCGAGCAGATGTACGCGCCGCCGGTGGATATAAAGACCATAGCGGCGGTAAAGGCGGCGGTAAGCATACCGGTTATCGCAAACGGCGATATAAACTCCGGCGCGGCGGCGAAAGAAATGTATGACGATACCGGCTGCGATTTTGTCGCGGTGGGTCGCGCGGCAAGGGGAAATCCCTTTATTTTCAGTGAAATAAACACCTATATGTCAGGTAAAACCTATACTTTGCCCCCGCTTAAAGAGCGCCTTGCCGTCTGCAAAGAGCAAATAGAAAAAATGCGCGAGTACAAGGACAGTCACATCGCAATGCTTGAAGCGCGAAAGCATCTTTCGTGGTATATTACGGGTCTTTCGGGCGCGGCGGCGCTCCGGCGCGAGGCGTGCGGCGTCACCTGCGGCGCGGATGTGGACAGAATAATTGAAAAAGCCCTTGAACAAAACCCCGATATGTGATAAAATCAACTAAAATAACCGAAAGAAGAGTTTTTATGTCAGGACATTCAAAGTGGAATAATATCAAACGTAAAAAAGAAAAGACCGACGCGGCGAAGGCAAAGGTCTTCACCAAAATCGGCAGGGAGATTTCCGTTATAGTAAAGCAGGGCGGACCCAATCCCAACGAAAACAGCAAGCTTAAAGACGTTATCGCCAAGGCGAAAGCGGCGAACGTGCCGAACGATAATATCGAGCGCATTATAAGCAAGGCGGCAGGCGAGGCGGACGGCAGCAATTATGAGGAACTGATTTACGAGGGCTACGGACCGAGCGGCGTGGCGGTAGTTGTTGAAACGCTTACCGATAACCGCAACCGCACCGCCGGCGATATCCGCCATTATTTCGATAAATGCGGCGGCAATCTCGGTCAGTCCGGCTCGGTCATGTTTATGTTCGACCGCAAGGGCGTTATTGAAATAGAGGGCGAGGGCAAGGATGAGGATACCGTTATGGAGGACGCGCTCGAAGCCGGCGCGGAGGACTTTAACTTTGACGGCGACGTTTTCGAGATAACCACCGAGCCGAACAGCCTCGGCGCCGTGCGCGACGCGCTCGAAGCAAAGGGTTACGCGTTTCTCACCGCCGAGGTGCAGTACATACCTCAAACCACTACTGCCGTAGAGGGCGAAGCGGCGGAGAAAATGGAAAAGCTTCTCGATATGCTCGAAGAAAACGACGACGTGCAGAACGTATGGCATAATCTGGCGGATGAGGACTGACAGGGCGGACGGCAATATATAAAAAGCGGGACGGTATATGCCGTCCCGCTTCGCTTTTAAGCGGAATGAATAATGAATAATTATTGTGCTCCGGCGGTATATAACGCGGTCGGTCGAGGACGCCCGACCCTACGATTAAAACGTATTGACACATCCCGAAACGGAAAAACCGGGTCGAGGTGGGCATCGACCCCTACGGCGTATCAATTTAATTTACAATTTCGTAGGGACAGACGTCCTCGGCTGTCCGTATAATGTGTCTGATATATGTCTTAAGGGCGATTCGTGAATTGCCCCTACAAAATACCAATTAAATTGACCGCAAAACGTAGGGGATGGCGTCCCCGACATCCCGTTTTCATAATGATTTGACCTGCGGCCATGATTTGCGGCAAAGCCGCACCCATTCGGCTCCCTTGTGTAAAGGGAACTGTCGAGTGTAACGAGACTGAGGGATTGTTCTCCCTTATGTAAAGAAAGCCGTATTTTACATTGCCGGCAGATATATAACGCGGTCGGTCGGGAACGCCCGACCCTACGATTAAAACGTATTGACACATCCCGAAACGGAAAAACCGGGTCGATGTGGGCATCGACCCCTACGGCGTATCAATTTAATTTACAATTTCGTAGGGACAGACGTCTCCGGCTGTCCGTATAATGATTGTGCGGCGGTGAATTCACCGCCGCACCTTGTATCTGACATCTGACATCTGATATCTGCCGTCTGACATCTGTTTTCTGATTTTGCCGCAGGCGAAAATCAGAAAATCTCCACGTCCCAGTCGCTTAAATACTGGAAAAGGCGCGTTAAATCCTTGTTGTTTACAGCCCCGTCGCCGTTTACGTCAAGCGCCGCTTCGTCAACCTCAACGTCCCAGTCGGAAAGGTACTGGAAAAGACGGGTCAGGTCTTTATTATTGAGCGAGCCGTCGCCGTTTATGTCGCCGGGGATGCTGCCGCTATCTACTGTTATAACAGCGGTTGCCGCGCTTGTGATTTGGTATGCCTTCTCGCCGTCAATCGCTTTAAGCCGCTGGTATACGTTGTATTCAGTGTCGTCTAAAAGCATATTAAACGTAGTTCCGCTCTGCCAAACAAAATCGTCAAGGCAGTATTCAAAGCCATCTATACGCTTTACAACGATTTTTTCACCGGTTGTCCTTATTACCTGCGGTTTATCCGGCATTGCAATTATAAGCGGTTTGCTCGATACTGAAATGTAACCGTCTTCTACTACGCGCTCATAAAAGCGATATATGGTGTTTTTTGATAATCCAGTAAATGTGTTTGATTCCTGCCAGTTCTCGCCGTCAATGCTGTACTCGCAATTATCGCTTGCGACCAAAGTTATGCTATCGTCGGTATGGCTTTGATACTCCGGCACTGTTACTATAGTAAGCGGCGTACCTAAAGCTAAAATCTCATCATTTGTTTTTGCAAGACGGGCATAAATATTATATTTATTTGCCGGCGACAATCCGGTGAATAAACCGCCCGTCTGCCAATTTTCTTTATCTATGCTGTATTCATATCCGCTGATAGTTTTTATGGTTATAGTGTCAGCTGTAAGGCTTTCAAGCTCGGGTGTGGGCGTTACGTCTATGCATTCTATATTGCTGTTTTGGCAATATTCAGTGAGTGCGCCGTCTTGCGCGTAAACCGTAAGGTCTTCATTTGCCGTATTAAGCGCGTATCTGCCAAACTCGGTATAGGGATTCTTACATATTACGCTTTCGAGATTATCAAGGCAGTAAAAGGCGTAGGTGCCTATTTTTGTTATATCCTCGCCGATTATAACCTCTTTAATTTGCTCTGCATAATCATACCATGGCACAACCGCCTGCGTTTTCCAGTTATCGGTTTCGCCAGTGCCAATAATATATAATTTGCTGTTTTCAATAAAATAATAAGTGTTTTCCCCCAATATGCCATTTTTATCAATTATAGTATAGTTATTCTTGTTGTTTTTTGCATAACTTTCAGCAGCACTGTCTTTATAACAAAGAATTTTTGTATTAACGGGAATTGAATTATTGCCAATTGTTTTTACGGTTTCTGGTATTATTATTAATCCAAGTCTGTTACAACCATTAAATGTTCTTTCGCCGATTGAAGTTACGGAATCGGGAATAGTAACCGATGTAAGCCCGGTGCAACCGCGAAACGCACGCTCGCCTACCGAAGTTACCGAATCGGGGATTGTAATTGAAGTGAGTCCTGTGCAACCATAAAACGCATAACTGCCGATTGATGTTACAGAATCAGGGATTGTAATCGACGTAAGCCGAGTGCAATTATTAAACGCACCGTATTGCAAATAATTACAATCTGTAACAGTAACCTTTTTAAGTGATGAGGGGATATAATATGTGCTACTTGTTGTGCTTGAAGTGCTACTACCGTAATACTCCTGCGTTGTTGCTGTTCCGCCGGTATAACTTGATTCTCCAAAAATATAGCCAAACGGGTATTGATAAACATCACTTGCCGTATGTCTTTTATCACCTACAAACGGAAGGGTTATTTCCTCTAATGATGAACAACCGGAAAACGCCCCATATCCGATTGAGGTTACCGGATCGGGTATCGTTATTGATGTAAGCCCGGTGCAACCGTAAAACGCATAATAGCCGATTGAAGTCACCGAATCGGGTATTGTAACCGAAGTAAGCCCGGTACAACCACTAAACGCAAAATTGCCAATCGAGGTTACTGAATCAGGTATAATTAAATTAGTTAACAACTCACCGTTTATAAAAAGGTTATGCGCACAACATAAAGGATTGGATGATGTGCTAAAGAATGAGATTTTGCACCAATCAGAAATACTGCCGGTATAATTAACCTTTTCTAGCCCAGTGCAACCATAAAACGCATCATGGTCGATTGAAGTTACCGAATCGGGTATCGTTATTGATGTAAGCCCGGTGCAATCGGAAAACGCATACCATCCTATCTCAGTTACCGAATCGGGTATCGTTATTGATGTAAGCCCGGTGCAACCGTAAAACGCAAAGCTGCCGATTGAAGTTACACCAGAACTTATAACAACTGTTTTCATAGTTTTATAAGATGTACTCCACGGCGCGCTAGTGACATAAGCGTCAGTGCCGTCATACGCAGTTGAAATACTATAATCGTTCATCGCACCGGTGCCGGATATGGCGAGAGTCTCGGTTGATGAGTTATAACTCCAGGTGAGATTTGTCCCGCAAGTGCCTGATATTGCTGCACTGGCGGTAAATGTGCTGACCGGAATAACGGTAACAAGTAAGATTATCGATAAAACAACTGATAGTATCTTTTTCATTTTTAGACTCCTTTTCAGAGATTAAAATCAATCATACGAGCTTTTTTAACATTCCTATTCCATATCCAGTGACAGCAAGAAATTCTTTTTTGTCTTTAGTTATTTGCCGCATCCATTTTTTATTTATCAGTTGATCAACAAATGCAATTGCCTCATCTTGCATATCACCATTAAAATTATTGACTATAAAAATGTCTAACTGATCTTTTGGACAATAGTCTCCTTGCTTTTTAAACCATTTTTTTAAAAATAATGGAATCTTATTTTCCATGAGGCGTCTCCTTCATAAACCTCCCATAGTTCTTTATCATTTATTCGTGTACCAAACAATATGATCAAACTCTTCACGCGATATTTGCTGACTGTTGCTCTTGCCAGCATTGACCTTTTCGAGTATCTTATCTATGCAATTGCAATATTTTGCGTATTTCCGAGTTTTTTCTGAAAGTGATTTGCCTCCAGTTAAGAAATATCCGCTATTGTATTTGATGTTCAAATATTTATTGATATAAGCAGGCAAGGCCTTTGAAACAATGTTATCGTATTTAGAATATTCATAACTGGCACCTAAGATTTTTGAGGCAAATTGACAAAACTTTGAAGCAAAAGAAATATTACAGCGCATACTTCCCTTTTTAGAGGGTAGCGGTTCTGAAAGTTTATGTAGTATATGATTTGGGTCAACATCTTCTATACCATTTTTAGCAATAAATGGATCCTTTGACAATTCATTTTTAAGATCTTGCAAAGTTTTACATTTTGTGGTAATTCTTTTGGCCGTTTTTCCTCTACCGTTTATTGCCGCTGTTAAGTGGGTTGCATTACTACGATCCACAACTTCAACAAGTTCATCAACAAATCTTTTGTATTCTTTTTCCTGTGTGGTTGCTGAAGATATTGCAAATATTTTATTTGCCCAATTCTGCCAATAAGCAAGCGATCCGCCGAACCTTTTGTTTGGCTTTGCGTTTACACCTGTTCCGCCGCTGTAGGTTGCATCAAAAGATAATATACATTCTATAATATCGGCATTATCTCTTGTTATAGCAACATAATCATTACCACCCAATTTAAAAATGCTTAATCTACACCTTGGAATCGGAGACATAATTATTCCTCCCATAATAAAAAAAGTGTGTGCAACCGAAGCTACACACACCGAAAAATGCACAACTTCGATTTGCTACCACACAAACTTTCGGAACTTCCTCGAAGACTCGAAAACAGAAGTCTGCATTTTTACCGAATAAAAACATAGACTTCGAGATTAAATTCCGATATTAAGTTTGTGTGGTAAGTTTATTATATCATTTTTTATAATAATAGTCAACAAAAACCGCCGCGCGTTTTAATATGCGGAAATTGGATTTATGTAAACCACAAAAAGATTGCAAGCAGTTAAATCGCCCGCTAAAAAGCGCATTTAGCGCCGTACAAGCGGCGCATCATCATTTCCCGTCAACTTATGCAAACGCATAAGTTGACGGGAAACACTGCACCTTTGTCTTGTAAAACACTGCACCCGCGGTTTGTGAATCGCAGGGCAATTTTTTTGTTCTAAACGCGGACTTGCCTTACATATACTGTATCAGACGTAAGACAAGCGCGGGTCGGGCGGCGTTAAGCACCGGCTCGCTTTGGCGGAAAGGACAGGGCAGTATGAAAACAAACGAAAGAATCTACGCCGTTTTGCCGGTTTTTCCGGAAAGGATACAGTCGGCGCTCTATCGCAGTATCTTTTCGGGGCTTGGGTTTGAAGAAGTCAGACTCCGTGCGGACGGGCCTGTCGCGGTGACAAGCCGGGGCAAATCGCGCTTTCTTATCGCTTCGGGCGATTTTTCAAAGCGCCCCGACGGCGCGATAATCTGCACTCCGCGGGAGTTGGAAAGCACTTTTATTAAAATATGCGACAATTCGGTTTTTTCGCACACCTCGGAGATAGAAAACGGCTTCGTATCGTTCGCCGGCGGATTTCGCGCCGGTATATGCGGCGATTATTCCGGCGGTACGCTGTCTGCGCCGAGCTCGATAAACATACGCGTTTGCCGTGAGGTGACGGGGTGCGCCGACCCGCTTTACGCCGCCTTCTCGGGCGGAATGCTGATTTGCGGGCCTCCGGGCTCGGGCAAAACCACGGTGCTCCGTGAGCTCATACGGAAGCTTTCATACGGTAAAGACGGCGACTCCTACCGCGTAGCGGTGATAGATTCCCGCCGCGAAATATCGGGCGGACAAGGCGAAAACGCCTTTGACCTCGGTCCCAATACCGACGTGATTTTTATATCCGACAGAGCGCGCGGCGCGCAAATGGTACTGCGCAGTATGTATCCGGAAATCATAGCGTTTGACGAAATAGGCACGCTTGCCGAAGTAAACGCGGTACTTGAAGCGTTCAATTCGGGCGTACATATAATCACCACGGCTCACGTCGGCGGTATAGACGAGCTTAAAGCGCGCCCGGCGACAAAGGCGCTGCTTAAAAGCGGAACGGTAAAAACCGTGGCACTGCTCCCCGGAAAACCCGGAGAGCCGCCGCGGATATTGGGAGCGCCTTATGAGAATGGCGGTTAAATGTCTCGGCATACTGGCGACAGTAATGAGCTTCTCCGCTTTCGGCTTTTTGAAAGCGCGCCGAAAAAGTGACGAGATAGCCGCAGTAAAGCTGATACTGTCGGCTTTTTCGGCGGCGGACAGTATGCTTCGCACGGGCGGATACAGCCGTGAAAAAATACTTAAAACCGCCTTTTTAGATGTGCCAGGCTTCGGGTATAAAAACGGCGTCGCGACGCTCGGCGAAGCGGCAGGGCCCGAAATATCCGGCTTTGTCAACGCTTTTTTTGCTGATTTCGGTGCCGGCGACGCGGTAAGAGAGCGCGGGCGGATAGCCGCCGTCAGGGGCGAAATACAAGGCGTGCTTTCGTCCCTTGAAGAGTCCTTCGCCGCCGAAGGCAAAATCTGGCGCACCTGCGGAATATGCGCGGGACTTATACTCGGTATAATGTTTATTTAGGGTGGATTTAAGTGGATGTAAACTTCATTTTCAAAATTGCCGCGATCGGGATAATAGTCACGGTGCTTAATCAGCTTCTTATCCGTTCGGGCAGGGAGGACCAGGCGATGCTTACTTCACTTGCGGGGCTGATAGTCGTACTGCTTATGGTCGTGACCGCCATTGCCGACCTGTTTTCCACCGTAAAGAGGTTGTTCGGGTTATGACGGCGACTCTGGTAAAGGTGCTTGCGGTGATACTGATTTCGGCGGTAATGATTTTGTATATTGCTCCGCAAAAGGCTGAAATCGGGTTTATGCTGAGTCTTGCCGCCGGGGCGGTCGTAATTCTCGGGTTGATAAACTGGATATTGCCTCATATAAGCAATCTTGAAGCGGCGTTTAAGAAAGCCGGCGGCATTTCAAGGTATTTTACCGTGTCGCTCAAAGCGCTCGGCATATCATACGTTACAGGCTTTGCCGCGGATACCTGCCGCGATTTCGGGCAAAGCGCGCTTGCCGCAAAAGCGGAATTTGCCGGAAAATGCGCGATATTCATTTTATGTGTGTCGCCCGCGGTAAACGTGCTTGAAGCGGCGCTCAAATTTGCCGGAATATGAAAAAGATATATATTTTTATTTTTGCGGTTGCTCTGCTTTTTGCAATGAGGTTTTCCGTCGGCGCAGAACAGGACGTATACGGTGAAATATACCGCGAAAGCGGAATGGAAAACGTGACAAGGTCGCTTGACGGCGATACGCGCGCTTTTCTTGACAGTGAAAATATCGACCCGGGAAATTCAAACTGGATAAACTCGCTTAAAGCCGAAAACGTGTTTTCGCACATTTTCGCTTTCCTCAAAAGCGGCGCGAAAACGCCGGTAAAGGCGGGAACGTCGATAATGGCGATAATCATAATCGCCGCCGCCTTTAATGCCTACGGCACGCAAAAAAGCGATACCGCGGTACGGTTTGCGGTTACGCTTTCGGTCTGCGCGGTGATAGTTTTCGGTATATACGGCAGTATAAACGCCGCGGTGAACGCAGTAAGGGGAAGCAGCGCCTTTATGCTTTCGTTCGTGCCGGTGTATATGTCCGTGCTGAGCGTGGCGGGAGCGGGAGCCACCGCGGTTTCAGGCGGCGGCCTGCTTCTTGCGGCGGCGGAGTTTATAAGCGGTGTATCGGCGTTTTTCCTTACCGCGCTTATGGGTGCGTATCTGTCGCTTGGAATCAGCTCCTCGGTATCGCCTCTGCTCGGCGGGGCTGCGCTTGCGGAAACGCTTAAAAAGACGGGGATGTGGATGATGTCGCTTTTTACCACCGTTTTTATCGGAGTGCTCAGCGTTACCTCCACGGTCAATTCCGCCTCGGACAGTATGGCGGCGCGCACGGCAAAATTTATAATCGGCACCTGCGTTCCGGTGGCGGGCACGGCGCTTTCAGGCGCGGTAAACACGGTGTCGGCGGGCGTGTCGGTTCTCAAAACCTCGGTCGGTATTTACGGCGTTGTGGTGCTCTTCGTCATGCTTTTGCCGGTGCTTGCCGAGCTTCTTGCCTGGCGGCTTATGCTTTGCCTTTCGGCGGGTGTATGCGGGATTTTTTCGGTAGACGGAGCATCTGAACTCTTAAAGGCGGTGGACAGTATGTTTGCTTTTCTGACAGGCGCTTTACTGCTCGTTGAGGCGACGTTTATTATTTCGCTTTCGGTAATTATCGGGGCGGTGAGAGCGTTTTGAGCGCAGTAAAAGGCTTTATCGCGGCGTTTTCGGGCGGTTGCGTTTTCCTCGGAGCGCTGTATATACTCGTCCCCGAGGGCAAGCTCTCGAAAGCGGTAAAATATACCGTCAGTCTTTGCTTTTTGTGTGTTATTCTTTCCGCCGCGACGGTTTCCTGCAACGCTTCCTTCCCCGAGTTTACTGTAAAGGACGGCGACTTCGACAGCGAACGCCTTTCAGCCGACAGCGCAAGACTTGTTTTTGAGGGTGCTCTGACGTCCGCGGGAATAAATTTTTCAAAAATTACCGTTTTTACGGATAAAACGGAAGACGGCGGCATAAATATTATTGAAGTTTATGTTTACACCGACGCGTCAAGCGAGGCGGTAGCCGCCGTTATAGGTTCAGGGTCGTATAAGTTGGTGGTTGTAAATGGGTAAACTTAAAGAAAAAATATCCGCGATTAAAAATCATCCCAAACTGCTTTTTATAACAGGTCTTGCGGGCATACTTCTGATTTTTCTGTCCGGTTATATACCGAAAGTCGGAAAGGCGACCGCCGCTAAGCCTTCCGGGATTACGGCGGAGCAATACCGTGTGATAATCAGGAATAATGTCCGCGATATCGTAAAAGGCATTACGGGGGATGAAAATCCTACGGTGGTGATAACCCTTGAAAGCGGGATAAGATACGATTACGCAAACGAAAAAGAAAGCGACACTTCCGCTTCAAGCGGCAGAGAAACCGAGGAAAACCGAAAGGCGACAAAGCAGTCGTACATAACCGTGCGCGAGGCGGACGGCGGTGAAAAGCCGCTGATCGTTACCGAGATGATGCCGGAAATACGGGGTGTCGCAATAGTCTGCGCATACGGCGACAGTCCCGACGTGGCGCAGAGAATCGGGGACGCCGTCACCGCGGCGCTGAATATTACATCGCAGAGAGTATATGTGTCAGGAGGAATATACAGTGAAAAAAGGTAAGGTTTTTACAAAAGGTCAGGCAATTCTGGTGGTAATGGTGCTGTGCCTCGGCGCGGCGGTATGGCTTAACATGAAGTTTTCTTCAAAAGAGAAATATCTGGGCGAGGCGGCGTACGTAAGCGGCGATTCGTCGCCCGAAGCGGTCGCGACCTCCGCAAAGGTAGGCGCCGCCGATAAAAACTATTTTGATACCGTTCGCGGTGAGCGAAACGCAAACCTGAAGAAACAGCAGGAACTGGTGGAAGAGTCGCTCAAATCGTCCTCGCTCTCCGATGAAGAGAAGAGCGCCGCCGTCGACAGAATAGCCGAGCTTGTTTCCCGCATGGAAAAGGAAAACAATATCGAAACCCTGCTTAAAGGCAAGGATTTCGCAGACGCGGTGGTAATAATAGGGGATAAAGACGTAAACGTCATAGTGAAATCGGACGGATTGACGACTACCCAAACGCTTCAGATACAGGATATCATCACTTCCCAGACCAGTATTCCGCTCGCAAATATTAAAATTGTTCCCGTAAAATAGTTGTGATTTTATTAAAAGTGTGATATAATACCTCTGTAAACATAAAAATCCCATAAAGCGGAGGAATAAATATGCAGGAAAACAAAACCGAATTAAACGTATCCATACAGGTGCTTGAAAAAATGGCGCAGATAGCCGCCTGCGAAATTGAGGGCGTTACCGGGCTTTCAAAAAGAGCTATTGATATCAAGGGCTCATTTAAGTCAAAAAGCGTTTTCAAGGGCGTAAGAGCGGAAAACATCAACGGCGCTATTGAGATCACGGTTTATATCTGCGTTGCCAAGGGCGTTAAGGTGCGCGAGGTGGCAAGCGCGGTGCAGACCAACGTTAAGGATAAAATACAGACTATGACGGGCACCGTGGTGACAAAAGTAAACGTATTTGTCGCGGACATATCCATCCCTGACGAAGAAGCGCAAGAAGCGTAAAACCAAATAAAAAAATAAGCCGGAGAGGTTGTTTCCTCTCCGGCATTTATTTTGCCTTACGCCTTGTTGAGTTTTTTGACAAGCGCGCTCTTTTTTCTTGCGGCGTTATTCTTGTGAAGCAGACCTTTTCCGGCTGCTTTGTCAATTTTTGCAACAGCGTTCTTTACCGCCTCGTCAGCGCCTTCCGCTTTCGCGTCTATCGCGGCGTCAGCCTTTTTAATGGCTGTTTTGAGGGCGGAACGTGCGGCCTTGTTGCGCTCGTTGTTGGCACGGCTTACGGCAACACGCTTTTTTGCGGATTTGATATTCGGCATGGTAACACCTCCCATTTTTCATACGACAAAGGTATGATATCATATCTTTACTGAATTTGCAAGATTTTTATAAATCAGTCTTCATAATCGGGGTTTATTTCCGCCGATTTCATACCCGTACCGGCGGGAATGAGCTGACCGATAATAACGTTTTCTTTAAGTCCGAACAGCGGGTCTTCCTTGCCCTTTATCGCCGCTTCGGTGAGCACTCTCGTGGTCTCCTGGAACGAAGCCGCGGACATAAACGACTCGGTAGCGAGGGACGCCTTGGTTATACCGAGAAGCGTCGGCTTGTAAACCGCCTTTGTAAGACCCTCTTCGCCTGCCGCCGTGCGCCTGTCGATTTCGGCGTTGGCATTGGCAATATCCCTGTATTCGTAACTCATATCCTGGATAAGGTCGGTTGAACCCGGGTCGAGGACTTTAAGCTTTCTCATCATCTGGCGGACGATTATTTCGATATGCTTATCGTTGATATCAACACCCTGTGTGCGGTAAGCGTTCTGAATTTCCGCGATGATGTATTCCTCAACCGCCTCGGGGCCTTGCGCTTCAAGTATATCCTGCGGATATTTGGCGCCCGGAATAAGCAGGTCGCCCGCGGCAACCGTATCGCCGTCGTTTACAAGTATCCTTGAACCGTACGGGATAGTGACCTTCTCTTCCTCCATGGTTTCCTCGTTGTTGATAAAGAGAACGTTGCTCTTCTTTTCCGCAACTATGCGGACTCTGCCCGAAATCTTGGCTATAAGACCGCAGCGCTTGGGTCTTCTTGCTTCGAACAGCTCTTCAACGCGGGGAAGACCCTGCGTGATATCCTCGGTAGAAGCGATACCGCCTGTGTGGAAGGTACGCATCGTAAGCTGTGTGCCCGGTTCGCCTATCGACTGCGCCGCGACTATACCGACCGCTTCGCCTACCGTTACCGGCTTATTGGTGGCAAGGTTCGCGCCGTAGCACTTGCGGCATACGCCGTGGTGCGAATGGCAGGTGAGTACCGAACGGATTTCAACGCGCTCAATACCCGCGGCGACAATGCGCTTTGCGTCCTCTTTGGTCATCATGCGGTCTGTGTCGCAAATGACCTCGCCGGTTTTCGGGTCGACCGCCGGGTGGAGAAGGAATCTGCCCACAAGGCGCTCTTCGAGGGTTTCAAGTATATGGTTGCCGTCCTTGATATCCGAAACGGTAAGACCTTCTTCGGTACCGCAGTCGTTTTCACGGACTATAACGTCCTGTGAAACGTCGACAAGACGGCGGGTAAGATATCCGGAGTCGGCGGTACGAAGCGCGGTATCGGCAAGACCTTTACGCGCACCGCGTGAAGAAATGAAATACTCGAGAACGTTAAGTCCTTCACGGTAATTGGCTCGGATGGGAACCTCTATAACCTTACCGGCGGTGTTGGCTATAAGTCCGCGCATGCCCGCGAGCTGTCTTATCTGACTCATGGAGCCGCGCGCGCCGGAATCAGCCATCATGAATATCGGATTGAATTCGTCAAGGTTTCCTTTAAGGGCGTCCGCAACGTCTTCGGTCGCCTTGTTCCATATTTCTATTACGTGGCGGCTGCGCTCGTCGTTGCTTAACAGTCCGCGGTTGTATTGAAGCGTAATGGCGTCAATATCCTTCTCCGCCTGGGCGAGTATTTCCGCCTTCGCCGGAGGAATTACCGCGTCGGTTACGGCAACCGTGATAGCGCCCTTGGTGGAATACTTAAAGCCGGTGGCTTTGATTTTATCGAGAACTATCGACGAAACGCTCGTTCCGTGAAGATCGATACAGCGTTCGATAATTTTGCCGAGCTGCTTTTTGCCGACCTTGTTCTGAATAATGTCGTCGTTGCTGTCAACGGTTTTCTTGGTCGGGTCTTTAATACCGAATGACCATTCGAGGTCAAACTCGTGACCGGGCAATGATCTGTCTACAAATCCCAGATCCTGCGGTATTGACTCGTTGAATATTATGAAGCCGACGGTGCACCATACAAGGCCGTGATTACCGTTTTCATCGGTCATCCTCACTCTTATCGGCGCGTGAAGTCCGATAAGACCGTCGTTATACGCCATGACCGCCTCGTTCTTATCGCGGAAAACCTTGTTGGTTCCCGTTTCGTCGGATTTTACAATGGTAAGGTAATAAGAACCGAGTACCATATCCTGCGTGGGAACGCTTACCGGTTTGCCGTCTGACGGTTTTAACAGGTTGTTTGCGGCGAGCATAAGGAAGCGTGCTTCCGCCTGCGCTTCTGCGGAAAGCGGAATATGAATAGCCATCTGGTCGCCGTCGAAGTCTGCGTTATACGCGGTACAAACGAGCGGATGAAGCTTTAACGCCTTACCTTCCACGAGAACCGGCTCAAACGCCTGAATACCGAGTCTGTGAAGTGTGGGCGCGCGGTTAAGAAGAACGGGGTGCTCTTTTATAACCATTTCAAGCGCGTCCCAAACCTCTGTAGAGGCACGGTCAACCATCTTTCTCGCCGTCTTGATGTTGGTTACCGCCTTGGTCTCAACCAAACGCTTCATTACGAACGGCTTGAACAGCTCGAGCGCCATTTCCTTCGGAACGCCGCACTGATACATTTTAAGCTCAGGACCGACGACTATAACCGAACGTCCGGAATAGTCGACGCGCTTACCGAGCAGGTTCTGACGGAAGCGTCCCTGCTTACCTTTAAGCATATCCGAAAGGGATTTGAGCGCGCGGTTGTTCGGTCCCGTAACCGGTTTGCCGCGGCGGCCGTTGTCTATCAGGGCGTCAACCGCTTCCTGAAGCATTCTCTTCTCGTTGCGAACGATAATATCGGGCGCGCCGAGGTCAAGAAGCCTTTTAAGGCGGTTGTTTCTGTTTATAACTCTTCTGTAAAGGTCGTTGAGGTCGCTTGTGGCGAACCTGCCGCCGTCGAGCTGTACCATCGGGCGCAGATCGGGCGGAATTACCGGAAGAACGTCGAGTATCATCCATTCGGGTCTGTTACCCGAAAGACGGAACGACTCGAGAACTTCAAGACGCTTTAAGAGTCTTATTCTCTTCTGACCGGAAGATTCATCAAGCTCCTTGCGGAGTTCGTCGCAGGTCTTGTCAAGGTCAATTTCACACAGAAGCTCTTTTATGGCTTCGGCGCCCATACCGGCTTTGAAGTCGTCCTCATATTTCTCGCGCATATCGTTATATTGCTTTTCGTTGAGGAGCTGTTTCTTTTCAAGCGGCGTGGTGCCGGGATCGGTAACTATATACTGCGAGAAATACAGCACGTGTTCAAGCGCCTTGGGTGAAATATCAAGTGCGAGACCCATGCGTGAGGGTATCGTTTTGAAATACCAGATATGCGAAACGGGGGCGGCAAGCTCGATAGAGCCCATGCGCTCGCGGCGCACTTTCGCGCTTGTGACCTCAACGCCGCAGCGTTCGCATATTTTACCTTTATAGCGGATACGCTTGTATTTACCGCAGTGGCATTCCCAGTCCTTGGTGGGCCCGAAAATCTTTTCGCAGAAAAGGCCTTCCACTTCAGGTTTAAGTGAGCGGTAGTTAATGGTCTCGGGCTTGGTTACTTCGCCGTAAGACCAGCTTCTTATCTGCTCGGGTGAGGCAAGACCTATTTTTATAGATTCAAATTTTATATCGTTCTGATTATCCATAACGCAAGCTTTACCTCCTTATATTTCTTCCGATTCGTCGGCTTCCGTTATATCGTCGCCGTTTTCATCCTGAAGTTCGTAACCGTCGAGTTCACCCTCAACGACTACGCTTTCGTCTTCAAAATAAACGGGCGTGTTTTTGCCGAAGCCGGTATCGTCATCATCAAACTTCTGCTTGAGGTCGACTTCAAATCCGTCTCTGTCGAGTACGCGGATGTCAAGACCGAGGGACTGAAGCTCTTTGATAAGAACCTTGAACGATTCGGGCGTTCCCGCCTTCGGAACGTTCTGACCCTTGACTATCGCCTCGTAGGTCTTAACTCTGCCAACAACGTCGTCGGATTTGACCGTGAGTATTTCCTGGAGCGTGTATGCCGCGCCGTACGCTTCGAGCGCCCAGACTTCCATTTCACCGAAGCGCTGACCGCCGAACTGCGCCTTACCGCCGAGCGGCTGCTGAGTTACCAGCGAGTACGGACCGGTAGACCTCGCGTGAATCTTATCGTCAACCAGGTGATGAAGCTTGAGGTAGTACATATAACCTACCGTTACGCGGTTGTCGAACGGTTCGCCGGTTCTGCCGTCATAAAGCTGAACCTTGCCGTCCTCCGGCATGCCGGCGAGCTTGAAGCACTCGCGGATGTCGGATTCGTGCGCGCCGTCAAATACCGGCGTGCAGATGTTCCAGCCGAGCGCCTTGGCGGCGTAACCCAGGTGAACTTCAAGAACCTGTCCGATATTCATACGTGAAGGAACGCCCAGGGGGTTGAGAACTATATCAAGCGGCGTACCGTCCGGCAGGAAAGGCATATCCTCACTCGGAAGTATGCGCGAAACAACGCCCTTGTTACCGTGACGTCCCGCCATCTTATCGCCGACTGAAATTTTACGCTTCTGCGCAATATAGCAGCGGACGACGTCGTTTACGCCGGGACTGAGCTCCGATGAATTCTCGCGGTTGAAGACTTTAACGTCGACAATAACGCCGTATTCGCCGTGAGGAACGCGAAGCGAAGTATCTCTTACCTCACGCGCCTTTTCGCCGAATATCGCGCGCAGGAGCCGCTCCTCCGCGGTAAGCTCGGTCTCGCCCTTCGGGGTTACCTTGCCGACGAGTATATCGCCGGATTTAACCTCGGCGCCGATTCTTATGATTCCGCGTTCGTCAAGGTCTTTGAGCGCGTCTTCACCGACGTTCGGTATATCTCGCGTGATTTCTTCCTTGCCGAGCTTGGTATCTCTTGATTCGATTTCGTATTCTTCTATATGAATGGAGGTGTAAACGTCATCACGTACAAGGCGTTCGTTTAAGAGAACCGCGTCCTCGTAGTTGTAGCCCTCCCAGGTCATAAAGCCGATAAGCGCGTTTCTGCCGAGCGAGATTTCGCCGTTGCTGGTCGCGGGACCGTCTGCGATTACCTCATCCGCCGAAACCTTCTGACCGACTGATACTATCGGTTTCTGGTTAATGCAGGTCGCGTGATTTGAACGCAGGAACTTAATGAGGTTGTATTCGTCAATTTCGCCGTCCTTTGCGCGTATCTTAATTGTATCCGCGCTGACGTAGGTCACCGTGCCGGCGCGCTTGGCAAGCACCACAACGCCCGAGTCAATAGCCGCCTTATATTCCATACCGGTCGCAACTATCGGATTTTCGGGGCGCAGGAGCGGCACCGCCTGCTTCTGCATGTTCGAGCCCATGAGCGCACGGTTGGTATCGTCGTTTTCAAGGAACGGTATCATGGCTGTCGCTACCGAAACCACCATTTTCGGCGAAACGTCCATAAAGTCGGCGCGGCTCGCCTCCATTTCGTGGAAGCCGTCGCGGTAACGGGCGTTAACCTTCTTGCGGACAAAATAGCCGTTCTCATCGAGCGGTTCGTTCGCCTGAGCGACAACGTACTCGTCTTCCTCATCCGCCGACATGTAGACAACTTCGTCAAGCACCTTGCCGGTCTTTTTGTCAACACGGCGGAACGGCGCTTCGATAAAGCCGTATTTATTTATTCTCGCATAGGTCGCAAGATAGGAGATAAGACCGATGTTCGGACCTTCCGGAGTCTCTATCGGGCACATGCGTCCGTAATGAGTGTAGTGAACGTCGCGCACCTCAAACGAAGCACGGTCTCTTGAAAGACCGCCGGGACCCAGCGCCGAAAGACGGCGCTTGTGGGTAAGCTCGGAAAGAGGGTTGGTCTGGTCCATAAACTGCGAAAGCGGAGAAGAACCGAAGAACTCTCTTATCGCCGCCACTACGGGACGGATATTGATAAGCGACTGCGGCGTGGTGTTTTCAAGGTCCTGAAGCTGGAGCGTCATCTTTTCGCGGACAACTCTTTCCATACGGGCAAAGCCGATGCGGAACTGATTCTGCAAAAGCTCGCCGACCGAGCGGATTCTGCGGTTGCCCAGGTGGTCGATATCGTCTACCGAACCGACGTCGTAGGGAAGACCGAGGAAATAGTTGACGCTTGCGAAGATATCGTCAAGCGTGATGTGTTTCGGAATGAGCACGTCAACGCTCTCGACAAGGGCGGCTTTGAGCGCTTTCTTGTCAAGACCCTCGTCGAGTATTTCTTTGAGAACGTCAAAGCTTACCTTTTCGTTTACGCCCTGCGCGTCGAGGTCGGCAAGCTCTTTCGGAGTCAGCTTGACAAAGTCCTTAAGCTCGACCATTTTATTGGTCAGTATCTTGACTTCGGTCGTGTGACCTTCGAAATCGGTGACGTTGACGTACGCCTCAAAGACGCCGTGCGCTTCGAAGTCCTGCGCCATTTCGCGCGTTACGGTAACGCCCGGCTCGGCTAAAAGCTCACCGGTAAGCGGGTCCGCGACGGGGCGCGAAAGCACTCTGCCCCGAATACGCGCGCCGAGAGAAAGCTTCTTGTTGTATTTGTAGCGGCCGACGCGGGAAAGGTCATACCTGTGAACGTCAAAGAACATCTGCTCCAAATACGCCTTTGCGCCGTCAAGCGTTACCGGCTCACTCGGGCGGAGTTTTTTGTAAACCTCTACAAGACCGTCGTCTGTATTCTTGGTCTCGTCCGCTTCAAGAGTGGCGGCAAGGCGCTCGTCGTCGCCTAAAAGCTCGCGTATTTGCTGATTACTGCCGATGCCCAAAGCGCGAACAAACGCGGTTATGGGAAGTTTCCTGTTTTTGTCTATACGGACGTAAAGCACGTCGTTGGGGCTTGTTTCGTATTCAAGCCACGCACCGCGGTTCGGGATAATGGTTGAGGAAAACAGACGCTTGCCGGTCTTTTCGTCCGCCTTCTCGGCATAGTATATACCCGGCGAACGGACAAGCTGAGATACGATTGCGCGTTCGGCGCCGTTGATTACGAACGTGCCCGAATCGGTCATTATCGGGAAATCGCCCATAAAGACTTCGCTTTCCTTGATCTCGCCGGTCTCGTTGTTGAGCAGGCGGGCGGTAACGCGAAGAGGCGCGGCGTAGGTCGTATCACGCGCTTTGCATTCAGCCACGTCATACTTCGGCTGCTCGTCTATCCTGTAATCGATGAAGCTCAAAACGAGATTTCCGCTGTAATCGGTAATGGCTGACATATCCTTGAAGACCTCTTTCAGTCCCTCGCGGATAAACCAGTTGTATGAATCTTTTTGTACTTCAATGAGGTTCGGCATATCGATGACTTCATTGATTTTGGAAAAGGTCATACGGGTGTTATTGCCCAGTTTTACGGGCTTAACCATTGCTGATTTCTCCATAGGTGCAGAATCACTCCTAATTAAAAATTACAAATCTCATAAAATCAGGTGAAAAAACGCCTTGAATTTCTCTGTTTTTAACAACAAAAAAATCTAAAAGGCGCACATTCCCCCATCATCCAGTAGTAATAATTGATTATAAACCAGTCAAGCCCTGTTGTCAAGGAAAATTTTGTGAATTCTTCTATTTTTTTCAAATGCCCTTTTTCGGTATATCCCGCACAAAAAAACCGACGGGAAAAACTCCCGTCGGATAAAGCCGAAAATATCGGTAATGTCATCTTAACCCTGCATATCAAAAAACGAGTTAAAGGTACTGTCCTCTTCACTGCGCTTTCTTGCGGTTTCCGCTATGGCAACGTCGGGACAGCCCATACCCACGATTTGAGCGTAAACCCTCTTTTTCGGGTCGGGCACGTAGGTCTGTTTGCCGGCAAGCAGCAGACCGATTTCAACGTCGAAAGAGTCTTCAGTTATCTCGCCAAGCTCCGCAAGCGGTTTGAGATTACCTCTGTGAAGCGACTGCGCGATATGATCGACCGCTATTACGTCCGCCTGACGTACAACGTCAAACTCGACCTCCTTAAATGAGCCCATAGTCATAACGAGGCAACCTTCTTTGACCCATGACGCCTTTACAAGGTCGGCGTCCGCGGTGGTTACGGTGATTATGATATCGCTGTCCTTGCACGCCGCCTCGTTATCGGTGCAGTTTACAAGCTCGAAATCGGCGCCGGCAAATTTTGAAATAAAGTCGAGCCTCGCCTTTTCGCTTAAATCGCACACGTAAACCTTTTTCATTTTAAGTCTCTTGCTCATGCAAAGCAGACTGGTATAACCCTGAAGCCCCGCGCCGATAATCGTAACGACATCGGTCTTCGCCGCGAGACGCTGCGCCATAATGGCGGGTTGCGCGCCGGTACGCATATCGGATATCCAGTCGCCGCAGACAAGAGCTTTGAGCAGACCGTTGTGCGGGTCGGTAAGCAGTACGTTGGCTTTAATAAACGGCATGCCGAGTTTTTTGTTATCGGAATAGCCGCCTACTACTTTTATGCCGGCGATGTCCAGCGGCTTGATGTAATTCGGCATGGAATTAAACCAGCCGTTTACACCGGCGCTGCTCATATCGGTTGTGATTTTAGGCGGCATGATTATTTCGCCGTTGCCGAACCAGGTCCACGTTTTTTCTACAATGTCGATAGCATCCTCTACGCTTATGTATTTTTGCACCGCGGCATTCGTGATAAGACGCGCTTCTTCCTTAAAACTCAAAACAATCACCTCAAAAATAATTATTGTCCGACCTGAAACCGGTCGGTGGTATAAACTTTCCGTGTACTATTATAACATCGCTATGGCGCTGATTGTAAGGACATAATTGCGAGATTTTAGCACAAAAGTAAGATTACTGATTACAGTTGACTTTTTTTTCTACGGTGATATAATTATTAGAACAGAAACACAGGGAAAACGGGGTGAGGCGTTATGAGCAAAAAGCGACGGATAATTTTCATATCCGTCTGGCTTTTGTGCGCGGCGGCGTTTCTGGTTCCGGCGCTTTGTTTTAAGTCGCCGCAAGGCGGAGAAAGCGTAAGGGAGGCCATGCGCGACGCGGTGCTTCACGAATCGAATAAAATAAACTTTTTCGGCATTGCGGAAGTAAATCCCGCCGTCGTATCGGCGTACACCGTAACGGCGATACTGCTTTTGGCGGCGCTTGCGGTGCGTATATTTGCGATTCCTAAATTCAAGAACATTCCGGGCAGATTTCAGCTTCTTCTTGAACAGGCGGTAGGCTTTTTCGATAATCTCGCGAAGAGCAACAGTCCGCACAAAAACCGGTTTCTCGGCGCTTATGTCTTTACGGCGGGGTCGTACATCTGCCTCGGTACGTTTTTTGAACTGCTGGGCCTTCAGGGCGTCACGACCGCGGGCGCGAGCATTTCATTGCCGGCTCCGCTCGCCGATATAAACGGAGCCATCGCGATGGGCGTCACATCCTACCTGATAATACTTTCCGGCGGTCTGCTCGGCAACGGAATAAAGGGAGTGTTCAGCTCGCTTAAAGAGTTTTCACTTCCGATTTCCATGAGCTTTCGTCTTTTCGGCGCGTTGCTCAGCGGCTTGCTCGTTACGGAGCTTGTTTATTATAATATAGGGCTGTCGTTCGTATTGCCGGTATTTGTAGGAGTTATGTTCACGGCACTTCACGCGCTCATCCAGACCTACGTTTTAACAATGCTTACGGCTGTTTTTTACGGCGAGGTTTCCGAAAAAACGCCAAAACGTCAAAGAATAAAAAAGATTCGGGGGAATAAATCATGAAAAAGTCAACCAAAAGAATTTTAGCGCTGGTCGCGGCAGTATTGCTTACCTTTATACTTTTCGCGGGCACCGTCTGCTTCGCGGAGGGTGAGGACGCCGCCGCTTCGCAAAGCACGGCGGAAAGCGCACAGGCACAGGAGAACTCGAACACTTCGAGCAAGGCGGTTGCCGCCGCGGCGTGTATCGCGGTAGTTGCTTCCGTAGGTGCGGTAAGTATGGGTATCGCCATTGCAAAATCGGCGGACGGTATATCCCGTCAGCCTGAGGCGGACAGCAAGATAAGGACCACTCTTATGCTCGGTCTTGTATTTATTGAAACCGCGATAATTTACGCGCTTATTGTGGCTATTCTGATAATATTCGTGTTATAAGGCGGTGGGTAAATGACTCTCCCATTGAATATAAACTGGCAGCAGATATTGCTTCATATGTTCAACCTCGTTTTGCTTTTCGGGGGACTTTATCTGCTTTTGTATAAGCCGGTGAAAAAGTTTATGGACGACCGTGAAGAAAAGTATAAGCGGATGGACGACGAGGCGAATGAAAAACTCGCCCGCGCAAGCGCGGCGGAAGAAGAAATTGCCGAAAAGACCCGCAGGGCGGAAGAGCAGATTGCCCGTGATATCGCGGAAGCGAAACGCGAGGCGGAGAATGAGGCGGAAAACATTATAAAAGACGCCAAAAACGTCAAAAAACAGATGATAATTGACGCCGAAGATGCCGCGACCCGTGAAAAGAACCGCATTATAAACGACGCGCGGGAAGAAATCGCGGAGCTTGCCGTAAAGGCGGCGGAAAAGGTGCTTTCCGAAAAAACGTCCGCCGCGGGGGACGCAGATGCTTAACCCGCGCGCCAAGGAGCGCCTTAACGAACTTCACGGTATGCTGATCGGTCTCGCTTCAAACGAAGGCGATATGATTACCTTAATGCGCGAGGCAATAGAATCGTGGGAGCCCTCGGATGAGTTTTCGGCGAGAGGAACGGTGCTTACCGTCGGCGACGGTATCGCTACCGTAGCGGGACTTGATAACGCGCGTTACGGCGAAATACTGATTTTTCCGGGTAACGTCCGCGGCATGGTAGAAGAGCTTAAACGCGATTACATTTGCTGTGTTCTTTTCGGTGACGATACTTTTATAACCGAGGGCAGTACCGTAAAACGCACCGGCAAAACCGCCGGTATTCCGGTAGGCGACGCGTTTATCGGGCGTGTGGTCAACGCGCTCGGCAGTCCCATCGACGGCAAGGGAAGGATAAAAGCGAGCGGCTATATGCCCATTGAATCTCCCGCGCCCGCCATTATAGACCGGCAGGGCGTAAGCGAGCCCATGCAGACCGGGATACTCTGTATCGACTCGATGTTTCCGATAGGCAAGGGTCAGCGTGAACTTATAATCGGCGACCGCCAGACAGGCAAAACCGCCATTGCCATAGATACCATACTGAACCAGAAGGGCAAGGATACCGTTTGTATCTATGTGGCGATAGGGCAGAAGGCGTCAAGCGTGGCACAGATTTGCGCTACGCTCAAGGATAACGGCGCGGATAAGTATACGGTAATAGTTAATTCCTCGGCGAGCGATCCCGCTTCGCTTCAATATATCGCGCCTTACGCGGGGTGCGCCATTGCGGAATACTTTATGAACGAGGGCAGGGACGTCCTCATAGTTTACGACGACCTTTCCAAGCACGCGATAGCTTACAGGACGCTGAGCCTGCTTCTTGAACGTTCCCCCGGCAGAGAGGCATACCCCGGCGACGTTTTTTATCTGCATTCGCGCCTGCTTGAACGTTCGGCGCGGCTTTCCGATAAGCTGGGCGGCGGCAGTATGACCGCGCTTCCGATAGTTGAAACGCAGGCGGGCGACGTTTCCGCCTATATACCGACGAATATCATATCCATAACCGACGGTCAGCTGTTCCTTGAAAGTCACCTGTTTTTTGAGGGCCAGCGCCCCGCGGTCAATATCGGTCTTTCGGTATCGCGTGTGGGCGGCGCGGCGCAAACACCGGCGCTTAAAAACGCCGCGGCGGGGCTTCGCCTTACGCTTGCACAGTATAAGGAAATCGAGGTATTCAACCAGTTTTCAAGCGACCTTGACGAGGCAACGCGGGCGCGTCTTCGCCACGGTAAAAACCTTATGTATCTTTTAAGACAGGAGCAGTACCGTCCGCTTGAACAGTACGAGCAGGTGGTAATCCTTACGGCGGCTATGGCAAACGCCTTTGACGGCGTCACGCCGGAGGCGGTCGGTGCGCTTAAATATGAAATACTCGATTATGTAAAGGAAAAACTCGGCGATATATGTGCCGACATTAAAAACAGCGGTAAGCTGAGTAAAGAAAACAGGGCGCTTATAGCCGAAACCGCGAAAGAATATCTGGCGGAGCATAAAAATGTCTAACACCAAAGAGATAAAAGACCGTATAAAAAGCGTAAAGGATACCCAAAAAATAGCCAACGCGATGTATCTTATATCCTCTACAAAAATGCGCAGGGCGAAAGCGGAGCTTGACGGCACGCGCCCTTATTTTTCGGCGCTTCGGCGGGAAATAGGCAGAATATTCGGCTATTTTGATAATATTGAGAGTAAATATTTTTACCCGAAGGATTATAAGGGTCCGACAGATAAGCCGGACGCTTGCCTTGTGATAACCGCGGATAAGGGACTTTCCGGCGCATACAACCAAAACGCCATTAAGGAAGCCGAAAAACTGCTTGAAGTAAACCGCGAAACCAAGCTGTTCGTTGTGGGCGAATACGGACGCCAGTATTTTTTAAGGCATAGTATTCCGATTGAGCAAAGCTTTCTTTATACGGCGCAAAACCCCACAATGCAAAGGGCAAGGGAAATATGCGCGACTTTGCTCGAATTATACGAAAGCGGTCAGGCGGACGAAATATATATAGTGTATACCGATTTGAAGCGTGACGCCGGTCAGTCGGCGGAGTGTACGCGGCTGCTGCCGATACCCCGCGAGGAGTTTGAAACCGGCAAGCCTCAAAAGAGCGGATACGAATTCTGGCCGGACGCCAAGCGTGTGCTTGAAAGCATTGTCCCGGCGTTTTTGACCGGCTTTATTTACAGCGCGCTTGTGGACAGCTTTTGCAGTGAGCAGAGCGCGCGTATGGCGGCGATGAGCGCTTCAAACGATAACGCGCAGGAAATAATATCAAGGCTTTCGGTTGAATACAACCGTTTGCGGCAGGCGGACATAACCCGTGAAATAACCGAGGTCAGTGCCGGTGCCAAAGCACAGAGCCGCAAGAGAAAAGCGAGGGAGGAAGCAGATGAACACAGGTAAAATAGTTCAGATATCGGGTCCTGTTGTGGACTGTGAATTTCCGCTTTCAGCCATACCGAGAATTAAAACCGCTCTTAAAGTTAAAGTTGACGGCGCCGAAAAAACGCTGGAGGTCGCCGAACATATCGGCGGCAGGACTGTGCGTTGCCTTGTGCTCTCGGACAGCTTCGGGCTTTCGCGCGGTATGGAGGTTACCGACACCGGCGCGGGCATCACGGTTCCGGTCGGTGAAAACACCCTCGGGCGAATGTTTAACGTTTTAGGCGAGGTAATAGACGGCGGCGCGGCAATTCCGGAAAAAACGCCGGCGTCTCCCATTCACAGGAAACCGCCGCATTTTGTGGAACAACAGCCGTCCGCCGAAATACTCGAAACCGGCATAAAAGTAATAGATTTGCTTGAACCGTACGCAAAAGGCGGTAAAATAGGACTTTTCGGCGGCGCGGGCGTAGGTAAAACCGTTCTGATACAGGAGCTTATACACAATGTGGCTATGGAGCACGGCGGTTATTCGGTTTTCGCCGGGGTCGGCGAGCGTAACCGCGAGGGTAACGACCTGTGGACCGAGATGAAGCAAAGCGGAGTAATCGATAAAACCGCGCTCGTTTTCGGTCAGATGAACGAGTCGCCCGGCGTTCGTATGCGCGTTGCGCTGACGGGACTTACAATGGCGGAATATTTCCGCGATATACAGAAAAAAGACGTTCTTTTGTTCATAGATAATATTTTCCGCTTCGTTCAGGCGGGCAGCGAGGTTTCAACACTGCTCGGCAGGATGCCGTCGGCGGTCGGCTATCAGCCCACGCTCGCCGCGGAAATGGGCGAACTCGAAGAGCGGATAACCTCAACCAAGCGCGGCTCGGTCACATCGGTTCAGGCGGTGTATGTTCCCGCCGACGACCTGACGGACCCGGCGCCCGCCACGACATTCACCCACCTCGACGCGACCACGGTTCTTTCCCGCAGAATCGCCGAGCAGGGTATATATCCGGCGGTCGACCCGCTCGGCTCCACCTCGCGTATACTCAGCGCCAAGGTGCTTGGCGACGAGCACTACTACGTTGCCCGCAAGGTGCAGGAAATACTTCAGAAATATAATGAATTACAGGATATAATCGCGATACTCGGTATGGAGGAATTAAGCGACGCCGACCGTACAACCGTATTTCGCGCCCGTAAAATACAGCGGTTTTTATCTCAGCCGATGTTTGTGGCGGAAAAGTTTACCGGCACGAAGGGCGTTTATGTGCCGCTGCGCGAGACCGTGCGCGGTTTTAAGATGATAGTCGAGGGCGAGATGGATTCCTATCCCGAGGATGCGTTCTTTAACGCCGGCACTGTTGAAGACGTGATTAAAAGAGCGGAGGAAGCGCAATGAGCACCTTTACCGTTCATATTCTCGCCGCCGATAAGGTGCTTTACGAGGGCGATTGTGAGTCTCTCGTAATTCCCACGCCGTGGGGGCAGTACGGTGTGCTTGCTCACCACTGCAAGGCGATATGCGCGATAGTTGCGGGCAGACTTACTTACAGAGCGCCCGGCGGCAAGCCGCAGTATGCCGCCGTTTCCGACGGTCTGGCTAAAATCGGCGATAACGACGTGCTGATACTCGTCGACACCGCCGAACGCCCCGAGGAAATTGATATAAACAAGGTGCGCCTTGCGGCGGACGCTTCAAGAGAGGCAATGCTGCAAAAGCGCAGTATGCGTGAATACAGGCAGGCGCAGGCGACTTTGGCCCGCGCTATTTCCCGTATGGACGTGCATAAAAAATATACCGAATAAATCTACCTTTTGCCGAGGGGCGCAAGGTAGATTTTATCATAAAAGAGGGAAAAACAAAAAACGGAGGCGGTGAGAGAATGAGCGAAGAAAACGCGGCGCGGCTTAAAAGACTTAAAACCAAAGCGAACAAGCTGCCGAAAACGCCCGGCGTGTATATAATGAAGAACCGCGCCGGCGACATTATATATATAGGTAAGGCGAAAGCGCTTAAAAACCGGGTCACTCAATACTTCGGAAGCGGTAATCAGCACCCCGAAAAAGTGCGCAGGATGGTTGAAAACGTACAGGATTTCGATTTCGTGCTCTGCGACAGTGAGTTTGAAGCGCTGATTCTCGAAAACTCGCTTATCAAACAGCACCAGCCGAAATATAACATACTTCTTAAAGACGACAAGGGCTATCACTATATTAAAATAACCGCGGATAAATGGCGGCGGATTACGGCAAGCAAGGATACCGCCGATAAGAAGGCGCAGTATATAGGACCGTATTATTCGGGCTATGTTGTAAAGGATACCGTCGACGAGGCGATAAAGGTGTTCAGACTTCCCGACTGCAACCGTTCCTTCGACAAGCCCTCAAAGCCGTGCCTTAATTTCCATATAGGCAGGTGCGACGCGCCCTGCCGCGGGAAAATGTCGCTTGAAGATTATAACGAATCGGTGAACGCCGCGATAGCGTTTATTAAGAACGGACCGGGCGAAGATACCGTCGAAGCAATGGTAAAACGTATGGAGGAGGCGGCGGAAAACCTCAATTTCGAGTACGCGGCAAAGCTTCGCGACAGGATAAACGCCATAAAAAAACTTTCCGAAAAGCAAAAGGTGGTCATGTGCACCTATCGCTCGCAGGACGTGTTCGCAAGCGTTTCGGGAAACGGCACGGTTTGCGTGGGCGTGCTTATTTTCAGAAACAGCCGCCTTACCGATAAAAAGGTCTTTTTTATAGACGGAGATTACAAAAAAGACGAGCTTTACGGCGAATTTTTACGCCGCTATTACGACGGGCAAAGCGATATACCGGGGCGCATACTTCTTGACTGCGAGATAAGCGAAAACGAATTGCTCAGTCAGTGGCTTTCGTCGCTTTCCGGGCGTAAGACAGAGATTTTATGCGCGTACAGAGGCGAGCCGAAAACGCTCGTGGAAATGTGTGCTAAAAACGCCGCCGAAAATTTAGCTCAGCGCCTCAACCGCACCGCGGGGCAGACTGCCGCCGTGGCGGCGCTGAAAGAGGCGCTCGCGCTTCCGCGCGACCCCGAAATAATCGAGGCGTACGACATATCCAACACGGGCGGCGACCAGAACGTCGCCGGTATGGTGGTTTTCAGGGGAGGAAAACCTTACAGAAAGCATTATAAGCTTTTCAAAATTAAAGGCTTTTCGGGGCAGGATGATTACCGCTCCATGGCGGAGGTGCTCGACCGCAGGTTTGCCGAGCATCAAAAGGGCGCGGACGAGGGCTTTGCTGCGCTTCCGGACCTGATTTTACTTGACGGCGCCGCCGGTCAGATATCGGCGGTTTTGCCGGTTATGAGTAAATATAATCTTAATATACCCGTTTTCGGTATGGTTAAGGACGGCAGGCACCGCACCCGCGCCATAGCGACAACGGGCGACGATATCGAAATAAAGGGCAACCGCGCGCTGTTTACCTTTATAACCTCGGTGCAGGACGAGGTGCACCGCTTTGCCGTATCCTACCACCGCAAAAAGCGAAGCGGAAAAATGCTCGGCAGTACGCTGCTTTCGTGTGAGGGTGTGGGCGAGAAAACCGCCGCGGCGCTTATGCGGCATTTCAAAACGGTTGCCGCGATCAAGAAAGCAAGCGTAGAGGAACTGTGCTCGGTAAAAGGCGTCAGCGCCAAAGCGGCAAGGAGTATACGCGGGTATTTTGACGGGAAATAAGTATTGCAAAAAGAACTGTTTACTGTTAGAATAAAACTTGAAAGGTGCGTGATTTTATGTCCGCTTATCAGCTTAAAGGCGCAGAGAAGGGCGATACCGTCGCCGTAATGCATACCAATATGGGCGATATTAAAATAAAACTGTTTACCGAAAAGGTGCCGAAAGCAACCGAAAATTTCATAACCCACTCGAAAAACGGCTACTATAACGGAATAGTTTTTCACAGAGTTATAAAGGATTTCATGATACAGGGCGGCGACCCTACCGCCACCGGTATGGGCGGCGAGTCCATTTGGGGCGAGAGCTTTGAAGACGAGTTTGACGAGGAACTTCACAACCTGCGCGGCGCGCTTTGCATGGCGAACGCGGGACCGGGGACTAACGGCAGTCAGTTTTTTATCGTTCAGGCGTCGGAAGTGCCGGCGAATATGCTTTCACAGATGAAAGGACTTAAAGACCGCGGCTTTCCCGAGGAGATAACCGAGGCTTACGGGCGGCTCGGCGGCACGCCGTGGCTTGATTTCCGCCATACCGTTTTCGGTCAGGTTACAGAGGGTATGGATACCGTTGATAGAATTGCCGCCACCCCGGTAGGCGCAAACGATAAGCCGATAAACGACGTGGTTATCGAGTCGATAGAAATAACCGAGCTTTAAGGAGAAACGCTATGAAAGGTATTATTCTCGCAGGCGGAAGCGGAACGCGGCTTTATCCTCTTACCATGGTAACGTCGAAACAGCTTTTGCCGGTGTACGATAAGCCGATGATTTATTATCCGATGTCGGTGCTTATGCGCGCCGGTATCAGAGATATACTTATTATTTCGACCCCGGTTGATCTTCCGAATTTCGAGCGCCTCCTCGGCGACGGGTCAATGTACGGAATAAATCTTTCTTATGCCGTTCAGCCCTCGCCTGACGGTCTCGCTCAGGCGTTTCTCATCGGTGAGGAGTTTATAGCCGGCGACAGCTGCGCCATGGTGCTCGGCGATAATATTTTTTACGGGAGCGGACTTAAAGCCCATTTGCGTGAGGCGGCGGCAAAGGAGCACGGCGCCACGATTTTCGGCTATTACGTCGAAGACCCCGAGCGTTTCGGTATAGTTGAGTTCGATAAGGAAGGCAAAGCGATATCCATAGAAGAAAAGCCGAAGAATCCGAAGTCAAACTACTGCGTTACGGGACTCTATTTTTACGATAACCGTGTAGTCGATTTTGCAAAACGGATTAAGCCGTCGAAGCGCGGCGAGCTCGAAATAACCGACCTTAACCGTATGTATCTTGAAGACGGAACGCTTAACGTGATAACCCTCGGTCACGGCTACGCGTGGCTCGATACGGGAACAATGGATTCGCTCAGCGAGGCAAGCGAGTTTGTAAAGGTGGTCGAGAAGCGGCAGGGCATACAGATTTCCGCGATAGAGGAGATAGCGTATCTTAACGGCTGGATAAGCAAAGAACGGCTTATCGAGTCGGCGGAAAGATACGGCAAATCTCCCTACGGCGAACACCTGAAAAAAGTTGCCGAAGGCAAGTTTATTTACAAATAACATATAAAAAACAATTCCGCCGGACAGAGTAAAAATCCGGCGGTTTTTTTGTAGAATTTCAGCGGTGTATTTTGGCTAAAACAGAGAAAAATATGTTCGGTTTTTATTAACATAATTCTTTATTCATTTTATTTCTGCATAAAAAACTGTTATACTTTTTAACCGACTTATCCACCGTAAAATGCGCGAAAAACGGCGAAAAAGGTCGTTATCCACCTTCAAAATGTTAATTACACGGTGGATAAAGTTGATAACTTTAACGGTTATTTTAGTTTACATAATCAAAAATAATGCAAAAAAAGCGGGTAATTAAAAAAGTATGTAAATAAGCGCCAGAAGAAGCAGCTTATCCGAACCCTCCGCGGTCAGTATCAGCAAAAGCCCGAGGATGAGCGCCATATCCGGGTCGAGTCCGAAATTGCGCAAAAAGGGGATCCCCGGCGATGGCGTTAGCGGTGCTTTGCCTGTCGGTGCTTTGCCTGTCGGCGCTTTGCTTCCGGCGGATATTGTTTCGTTCTCTTTTACGCACCCGTCGTTCGGGTATCTGGAGCGTGAGCTCATACGGCGCATCTGCTCTACGGCGCGCCGCGTTTCCTCCGCTGTGACCGTGTTTTTTGCGCCTGCCATAATATCACCCGAAATCAAGTATTCCCGCCTCTTTCAGCAGCGGCAGGGCGTCAATCAGTTTTAAGAGTTTAAGCGCGGAATCAACCTTCTCCCTGCGCCGTTCGCTCAAGTGCGGTTTAAGCGCAAGGAGCAGATTCGCGCGGTTGTCGTTCCGCCTGCTTCCGATATGTCCGAGTATTCCCGTAATGCGGTTGAAATCTTCTTTTGTAAACGGCGATTCGTTTCCGGCTTCGCCGCTTGCGGAGCTTTCGTCCCGGTCATCACCGTCGCCTAAAAGACTTTCAGCCATCATCCGCACTTTTTCCATGCTTTCGGGGTCGGAAAGTATCTCTTCAAGCTTGCGGTTGAGGTCATCCATTGTCTTTCCCGCCCGTAATTTTTTTGAGTATTTCCTTTGCCTGCGCGGATGATAATATCTTCCGCGCCGTCTCTTTATCACTGAGCGCCGCGTCAAGCTTACGGCGGTCATCGGCGTTTAGCGTGCCTATAAGTGCCGAAAGGTCGCCGTTCTTTGCCGAATCAACGGTGTTTTTATTGATTTTTTTGCCGGAAGCGGTTACAATGGCTTTTAACAGCAATCGTTTATCTATGTTCATTTTTTCGTTCATGGCGCTGCCTCCGAAAAGTGTTGTTTGCTATATTATATGTATGAAAAGGAACTGGTGTTTATGAGACTGGCGGTAATTTCCGATACACACGGGCGCACCGAGCTTATAAGTCGCGTTTTACTGCGCGAAAGCGAGGCAAAGGAAGTGTTTTTCCTCGGTGACGTTGTAAGCGATATCGAAAAAATAATACCGGAGTTTCCCGATAGGATTTTCCGTATAGTTCACGGCAACTGCGATTATTTTTCAAACTATCCGCTTTTTGATATAGTTGAGTACCCTTTCGCCACGGTCTATTTCACGCACGGGCACCGGTACGGAGTGAAATACGGCACCGAGGGGCTGCTGCACTCGGCAAAGGGAGCCGGTGCGAATATTGCGCTTTACGGACATACTCATATTGCGTCGGTAGGGTATAAGGACGGCGTTTTTCTTGTGAACGGCGGTTCGCTCGCGCTTCCGCGGGACGGAAAACCGAGCTACGCCGTGATAGACGTAACGGATAAAGGAATTTTGCCGACGGTCAAGTATCTGTAAAAGCAGGGCGCTGTTGACGCCCGTTTTATCGCGCTTTTTCGGTGAGTCTACTGTGAGTAGAATAAAAAAATACGGCTCTATCCGGCAAAAACTTACCGGTAGAGCCGCTTTTGTTTCGGTAGGGTGACTGCGGCATTGAAAAAGTATAAAATAATGCCGTCAGATAACTGCGCCGCGAGCGCAAACACAGCGGGGTGTTTTAATGAAAAACAGTTTTTTACTTTCCTGTGAATCAACGGTTGATTTACCGTTCTCCTATATTTCGGAGCGAAACATCGAGGTGCTTTTCTATACATATTCCGTAGACGGCGAGGAGTACGACGACGATATGGGCCGCGACCCCGGAGCGCTTGACCACTTTTACGGTCTGCTCAGTGACGGCAAATTCCCGGCGACTTCCCAAATAAACGTTTACAAATATACAAATTATTTTGAATCTCTCTTGAACCTTTACAGCGGCGATATACTTCACATTGCGATGGGGTCGGGTATGTCGCCCTCTGTAAACAACGCAGTTGAGGCGGCAAAGTCGCTTAAAGCGAAATATCCCGACAGAACGGTAAAGGTAATAGATTCGCTTTGCTCGTGCGGCGGATACGGCATACTTGTCGATATCGCCGCGGATATGCGCGACGAGGGCGTATCTTTTGAGGATGTCGCAGACTGGCTCGAATCAAATAAGGCGTGTATTCATCACCAGTTTTTCTCAACAGACCTTAAATACTTCAAGCGAAGCGGTCGTGTTTCCGGCGCCGCCGCAACAGTCGCTACGATACTCGGAATCTGTCCGATAATGCACCTTAATTCGGAAGGACGCATTATCGCTTACGGCAAAGTCCGCGGCAGAAAAAAGGCGATAAAGACGACCGTTGAAACAATGCTCAAAGATACGGTCGAGGGCGGCGATTACGCCGGAAAGTGCGTAATATGTCACTCAAACTGCATCGACGCGGCAAACGAAACCGCGGAGCTCGTAAAACAGACTTTTCCGAAGCTTCCCGAAGTCAGAATTTCAAACATAGGAACGATTATCGCTTCGCACGCGGGTCCCGGCACGGTGGCGCTGTTTTTTGTGGGCAAACCGCGCGTAGGGCTTGACTGACCGTTCTGTAAACTGAGTAAAAAACGGCCGCGCTTTCATTTTTTGAAGGCGCGGATTTTTTACGCCTTCAAAGCCGGATGCCGTACGGAGCGCCACGCCGCCGATGCGGACTAAATGACAATATATTTGACTTTTTTATAAAAATGCGGTATCATAATCGGTGACGCCGGCTATTAAATTATGCCAAACAATGAATTTTGGGGAGATTTACCGATGGAAATAAAGAGATTCGGCCATACCACCAAGGCGGCGGTACTGTTCACCGTTTCCCTGTTTGCTGTCAACGTGATTATAGGCGCGGTTGTGGTTATACAGTCACGCGCATCCGTGAAATCGCTCATTAACGATTCAATGCTCGGTATTGCAAAAACCGCGGGCGCTATGCTTGACGGTGACGAGCTTGCCGCCCTTACCGCCGAGGATGAAGGCGGGGAGAAGCAGGAGGCGGTTGAGGATAAACTGCGGGTGTTTGCCGAAAACTTTGATTTTAAGTATATTTACGCCGTTCGACCGAGTGAAGGCGGCAAGTTTATTTTCATAGCCGATGCGGACGAGAAAGACCCCGCGCCTTACGGCAAAGAGGTCGTATATTCGCCGGCGCTCGGCTCAGCCGGAAACGGCAAGGCGGATGTCGATAAATTCCCCGTAAGCGACGAATGGGGCAAATACTATACCGCTTACTGTCCGGTCAAGACGTCCGACGGCAGGATCGGCGGTATCGTAGGTGTTGATTTCGACGCCGAGTGGTACGAAAAGCAGATGACCAAAAATGCGGCGTACATTATTTTCATAAGCGTATTTTCGCTTGCCGTAGGCGGCGTGATGGTGCTTCTGGTTACTGTCAGACTTAAAAATAAATTTGACCGTCTTAACGAGGAAACCATGTCCATCGCTTCTGATATAGGCGCACTGCTTGACGAAATACACGGAGAATCCGATTTTCCGCAGATATCCGGAGAATCAACGGCGCTTTCGGCGGCTGAGGTCGAGCTTTCGGATAAAATCAAAAATGAGAGCAGCGGTATAGAAAAGCTTTCGTTAGAGGTTGAAGAAATAAAAATCAATCTGAGGCAGTATATCAACTATGTCCATGTAAAAGCTTATACCGACGGTATGACCGGCGTGGGAAATAAAACCGCCTACCTTGAGCTTGTACATAATCTCGATAACCGTATAGTGAAAAACGACGTTCGATTCTCGATAGCGGTATTTGATATAGACGCGTTGAAGTGCGCGAACGACGAATACGGTCATGAAGAGGGCGACCGCATGATAACCGGCACCGCAAACTGCCTTAAACGGGTATTCGGTAAAAAGAATGTGTTCCGTATAGGCGGCGACGAGTTTATCGCCGTGCTTGAGGATTTCTTTGAAAACGATATGGAAACGGCGTTTGTACGGCTTGACAATGAAATCGTGCGCGAAAACAAATCCATGCCCGAAGAGGCGAAAGTCAGGGTTTCCTTCTCAAAGGGAGCGGCGACGTTCGAGCCGGGCAGGGATAAGGCGTTCAAGGAGGTTTTCCGCCGCGCGGATAAAGCGATGTACATCAATAAGGACAATTACTACAAAAAGCATCCTAACCCGCGTGCAAACGGCGAAACGGAGTTTGACGCTTTATGAAGACAGTCGCAGTTTTGCCGGATGGCTATACAGAGTATTATTCTGTTGATTTGCAAAAAGATAAAAGGACGGCGGTTTTCGTTAACCTGTTCGCCGCTGTTATAGCCATAATAATGGCGTTTTCCATGTGTTTTTATATACCGTTTGCAACGTTGTTCAGCATGGAAAGCGGATTGGGTGCGTATATTGTGCGCCTGCTGTCGCTCATTGTACTTACCGTTCTTTACCTTGTGCTTCACGAGGCGGTGCACGGCGTTTCTATGAAGCTTTGCGGCACAGAGAAGGTCAAATACGGTTTTACCGGGCTTTACGCGTTTGCCGGAAGCGATGATTATTACGGCAAAAAAGCATATATTTTTATTGCCATGGCGCCGGTGGTATTCTGGGGCGCGGTGCTCGCCGCGATAAACGTCTTTGTTCCCGAAGAATGGTTTTGGGTGATTTACTTCATTCAGATAATCAATGTTTCCGGCGCGGCAGGCGATATCTTTGTGACAGTGAAATTTTCCCGTTTCCCGAAAGATATACTGATAAAAGATTCGGGAGTCGGGATGACGGTTTATTCAAAAGAAAACGGTTAATAACCGAAAAGGATAAAAAATACCGGCTGAAACAGGCAAGTATCCTTGTTTCAGCCGGCTGTTATATGCCTTTAATTCTCTGCTTTTTTCCACGGGTTGTTCGGGTCCGGGTCTGTGGGGTCCCAGCCGCGGCGCGAATCGTTTACGTCGATTCTTATCGGCGCCGGCGCGGGGAGCGGTTCGGGGTCCGCGCTGTCGTAAATCGTGACGGTCGTGCCCGCCGGGCAGTTGTCGTATATCCATTTCGCGTCGGCAACGCAAAGTCTTACGCAGCCGGCGGAAGCGGGCTGACCGAGCTTGTTGTACTCCTCACATTCAAGGGCGCCGCAGTTCTGCGAAAAATACGGTACGGAGTGGAAAAGATAAGGTCCGTATATCCGCGTTGAATACTGACCGTAAACGCTGCCTTTAAGCCAGCCCCACCTGAACTTGTCCGAAGTTTTCCAGGTGCCTGTCGGTGTTTTGCCGTCGGTACCCACAGAGCAGGTCATCGACTTGAACGGTACGGTGTATTCGCCGTTTTCGTCAGCTTTGTATACGGTAACTATATTTTGAGCGCGGTTGACTTTTATATAATACGGCGCAGTGTTTGCCGCCGTGGGCTGCACCGGATTCTCCGCCGGTTTTTCCGCCGCGATATATTTTGCGTAGCAATAGCCCTCTTTGCCGTTGTAAAGTACCTTGTACCAGTTCTCCGGGCCTTTTTCGATAACCGATACCTCGCCGCCTCTTTTGATTTCGCCGAGCACATTTTTTTCATCCTTTGTATCCGGCGCGCTTCTTACATTAAGGTCAATGGTGGTATACATGGTTACGGTTTCAATTTGCGGCTTCTCTTCCTCAACGGGCGCTTCCGCCTTCTGCTCCTGCTCCGGTTTGCTTACCGTTTCGGATAAAGCCGGTTTTGACGAAACGTTTTCATCGACGGTTTTCGCCGCTTTTTTACCGATATTTATCTTGTCGCCGAAGAGTATAACGGCGATAATAAGCAAAACCGAAATGCCTATGCAGACTGCTGCGATTTTAATCGGAGTACGCAGCTGCGGTATTTTTAAGTCTGCGTTTTTGGAATGGCGGCCGTGTCCCATAATTTCACTCTCCAGAATATTCGTTCATTTTTTAACAGTTTCATTTTAACATTACGTCATCAGGTTGTCAAGCACGGCAAAATCCGCCTACTTTTAACTTTACAAACCGGAATACGGAATATATAATATAAGGCGAAAGTCAAGAGGTGTTTTTTATGTCTTATAAAACCGATATAGAGATAGCGCAGGAGTGCGAAATGCGGCCTGTTACCGAGATAGCGCGCCGTGCGAATATCGAAGAAAAGTATGTCGAACAGTACGGCAGATACAAAGCCAAAATAGATCTGTCGTTTTTGAACGAAACCGACAGGAAAGACGGTAAGCTCGTCCTTGTTACGGCAATTACGCCCACCTCCGCGGGCGAGGGCAAAACCACAACCACGATAGGACTTGCCGACGCTCTGAACGTGATTGGCAAACGCGCCGCGGTCGCACTGAGAGAACCGTCGCTCGGTCCGGTTTTCGGCATTAAGGGAGGGGCCGCGGGCGGCGGATACGCCCAGGTGGTTCCCATGGAGGATATAAACCTGCATTTTACGGGCGACCTTCACGCCATAACCGCGGCGAATAATCTGCTTGCCGCTATGCTCGATAATCACATATATCAGGGTAACGCGCTCGGCGTAGATACGAGAAAAATAACGTGGAAACGCTGCGTCGATATGAACGACAGACAGCTTCGCCACATTGTCGACGGACTCGGCGGAAAGGTAAACGGAGTGCCCCGTGAGGACGGATACGATATCACCGTTGCAAGTGAGATTATGGCGGTATTCTGTCTTTCCACCTCGATTTCAGACCTTAAACGCCGCCTGTCTGATATGATTGTCGGATATACTTTTGACGATAAGCCCGTCACCTGCGGCGACCTTCACGCCGCGGGCGCTCTTACCGCGCTTCTTAAAGACGCGTTAAAGCCCAATCTTGTGCAGACGCTCGAAGGTACGCCCGCGTTTGTACACGGCGGTCCGTTTGCAAATATAGCGCACGGGTGCAACTCTGTCGCGGCTACAAAGATGGCGCTTAAAGCCGGCGATTACGCCGTGACCGAGGCGGGCTTCGGCGCGGACCTCGGTGCTGAAAAATTCCTTGATATCAAATGCAGAAAATCGGGTCTTGTACCTGACGCGGTTGTTCTTGTCGCTACGGTGCGCGCGCTTAAAATGCACGGCGGACTCTCAAAAAGCGAACTTGATAAAGAAAACATCGCGGCGCTTGAAAAAGGAATGCCCAATCTGATTCGTCACCTGAACAATATTAAAAACGTTTATAAGCTTCCCTGCGTTGTGGCGATTAACCGGTTCCCGGCAGATACCGACGATGAAATAGAGTTTATAATTGCAAAATGCGGTGAACTCGGCGTCAGGGCGGTGCTTTCCACCGTTTGCGCGGACGGCGGCAGAGGCGGCGAGGCGCTTGCGCGCGAGGTAGTGCGGCTGTGTGATGAGGAAAAGAGCGGTTTTTCGTATCTGTACGATGATGACCTGCCGGTGGATAAAAAAATCGAAACGGTGGTAAAAAAGATATACGGCGGCGACGGTGTAAACATTCTGCCTGACGCCGTAAAGCAGATAGAGCGGCTTGAGGCACTCGGCTTTTCACGTTTCCCGGTCTGCATTGCCAAAACGCAGTACAGCTTTTCGGATAACCCGGCGCTGTCCGGCGCGCCCGAGGGCTTTCGGGTAACGGTGAAAAAGGTAAAGGTTTCAGCCGGCGCGGAGTTTATTGTTGCGCTTACCGGCGATGTTATGACCATGCCGGGGCTGCCCGTATTACCCGCCGCGGAAAAAATAGATGTTGACGAAAACGGAAAAATAAAGGGGCTGTTTTAATATGAAAAAGCTTTTATCGGGCATTGAACCCAAAAAGGTTTTTGAAGTTTTTGAGGAAATATGCGCGATACCTCACGGTTCGGGCAACACAAAGGCGATAAGCGATTATTGCGCCGGTTTTGCGCGCGAGCGGGGACTTTGGGTCTTGCAGGATGAACTTAACAACGTAATAATCAAAAAACCGGCTTCCGCCGGGTATGAAAACCATCCGCCGGTAGTGTTGCAGGGGCACCTCGATATGGTTTGCGAAAAGGACCCGGAAATCGACTTTGATTTTACGCGCGACGCACTGCGCTTAAAGCTCGACGGTGATATTTTAAGCGCGACCGGCACCACGCTCGGCGGTGATGACGGCGTAGCGGTGGCAATAGCGCTCGGCATTATTGACGACGATACTTTGCCCCATCCGCCGCTTGAAGTGATTTTCACTTCCGATGAGGAGACCGGTATGTACGGCGCCGCGGGGATAGACGCCGCGAATATAACCGCAAAGCGGTTTATCAGTCTTGACCACGGGGACGACTCTTCGTTTACAGTCGGCTGTGCCGGCGGTACGCGGGTGGAGATTGAACTGCCGCTTGAAACGGCGGCGGCGGTAAAGCCCGCGTATAGAATCAGCGTATCCGGTCTTACCGGCGGTCACTCCGGCGAGGAGATAGATAAGGGAAGACTTAACGCAAACAAGCTCCTCGGCTCCTTTTTGAGCGCCGTTCCGGGCGACGTGCGGATATCCTCGATATCGGGCGGAAATATGGTAAACGCCATAACCGTAAACGCCTCCTGCGTAGTTTGTACCGGCGAAGACTTAACGGCGGCGGCAAAAATCTTTGAAAAAGAGAACCGGTGTTCCGCCGATAAGGGGCTTACCGTAACGGTTGACCCCGTGCACTGCGACACCGCTTTTACCGCCGAATCGTCGAAGCTTATAATAAACCTTTTGTGTGAATTGCCTGACGGCGTTCAGGCGATGAGCGCGGATTTTACGGGCGTTGTGGAAACCTCGCTTAATATCGGCGTAATTAAGATTGAGAATAACGCTTTTCACGTTTTTGCGCTGCTTCGCAGTTCAAAGGACAATAAAAAAGCCGAGCTTACCGAAAAGATAAAAAAGATATCCGAACGTTTCGGCGCGCGTTGTTATATTAAAAGCGAATATCCCGCGTGGGAATACAAAAAAGATTCCCCCCTGCGTAAAACGATGGTATCGGTATACGAGGATATGTTCGGTAAAACACCCAATACGGTAGTCATCCACGCCGGGCTCGAATGCGGTCTTTTCAGCGGTAAAATAAAGGATATTGACGCTGTCTCGACGGGTCCGAACCTTTATGATATCCACACCGCGCACGAAAGTCTTTCGGTATCCTCGCTTGCCCGTATTTATAAATACATTTGTCGCGTTTTGGAGGCGCTGTAAATGGAAAACAGAATTGAAAATTTAAGGAATTCCCTGCCGAAAGGCGCCGCGGCGCTCATTACGAACGAAGCGGACTGCTTTTATCTTTCCGGCTTCAATAAAAGCGAGGGAATGGTGCTTGTAACAGAAAAAAGCGCCTGCCTTTTTGTTGATTTTCGCTATATCGAGGCGGCGCGCGCGGCGAGCAGGATCGATGTAAAGCTGACCCACGCCTTTATTAAGGATATTTTCACCGAGCTTAAAAGCGAGGATGTTAAGACCGTGTTTGTTGAGCGGGAGTATGTTACGCTCGCTTTGGCGGCGCGGCTTAAAGAGGCGTTTGAGGGTATTGAGGTTTCAGAAGAAGTCGACGTGGGTAAGATAATCGGCGATATGCGAGCGGTAAAAAGCGCACAGGAAATATCGCTTATTAAATCGGCGCAGAAAATAACGGACAGGGCTTTTTCATACATAATCACGAAAATCGCCGCGGGCAGGAGTGAACGCGAAACAGCGCTCGACCTTGAATTCTTTATGCGCAAAGAGGGCAGCGAGGGCACCGCGTTTGATACTATCTGCGTTTCCGGCAAAAACTCTTCAAAGCCGCACGGCGTGCCGGGGGAAAAACTGATTCAAAACGGCGACTTTGTAACTCTCGATTTCGGCGCCGTGGTGGGCGGCTACCGTTCGGATATGACCAGAACCGTGGCGGTGGGCAAACCGGATGAAAAAATGGTTTTTGTATACAATACCGTGCTTAAAGCGCAAAGCGCGGCGCTTGCCGCGATAAAACCCGGCGTTTCCTGCCGGGATATTGATAAAATCGCCCGTGATATTATCAATACAGCGGGATTTGAGGGCTGTTTCGGACACGGACTCGGTCACGGTGTCGGTATAGATATTCACGAAAACCCCGCTTTCAGTACCCGCTGTGAAACCGTAACAGCGCCCGGTATGGTAATAACCGTGGAACCGGGTATTTATCTTGAAAACAGCTTCGGCGTCAGAATAGAGGATATGATAGTTGTGACCGAAGGCGGATGTGAAAATTTAACCGGCAGCGAAAAGAGACTTATTGTGCTTTGACTTTTTGCCCGGCGTTTATCTACTTGAAAAATGCAGTGATGTATAGTATAATAATTACAGCATACTATTTATGGGGTAGATTATGGGCTCGGTCAAGAGGTTTATTCTCGTTATAGCGATAATATTCATTGGCGTTTCGCTTTGCGCTTGCGCAGGGCGAAGCGCCAATGCGCGCATATATGTATCTCTCGATAACATGCCCGATACGTTAGACCCTCAGGTCGCGTCGAGCGACAGTGAGCTGATGATCGCCCGCAATATTTACGAGGGGCTTACCCGTCAGGATGAGAACGGCGATATAGTAAAAGCGGCGTGTAAGGATTACCAATTTGAAAATCTCACCTATACCTTTACGCTCAGGGATGATATAAAGTGGTCGAACGGTAAAAAAATAGTCGCTGATGATTTTGTTTTCGGCATAAAGCGCGCACTGCTTCCCGAAACGCGCGCTCCCTTTGCGCGGCTTCTGTTTGCGATAAAAGGCGCGCCGGAGGTCAACGCGGGCAGGGCGGACGCGGGTGCGCTCGGGATATCGGCACCCGATTCAAAAACGGTTAAAATTACCCTGAGTTATGATGATGAGGAGTTCCTGCGCGTGCTTTCGATGCCGGTATCAATGCCGTGTAAAGAAGACTTTTTTTACGAAAGCACCGGCAAATACGGGCTTGAAAGAGATTATATCCTTTCCTGCGGCTCGTATAAGGTCGGCAAGTGGAACAAGACCGATTTCGGCATACGCCTGCTTAAAAACGATGAATACACCGGCTCCTTCAAACCGAAAAACGCGGCGGTTTATATTGCTAAGGATAAAGAAAAAAGCGTTGTGGAAAAGCTCAATTCGGGCGACGCCGATATGGCGCTTTTATCCGCAAAATATCTGCCTAAGGTAGACAGCGGGAAAATAAAGCTTACCTCGGTGCAGAATATCTGCTGGGTGCTTTCGTTAGGCGGTGATTTTTCGCAGAACGTCCGTCAGGCGCTTTGTATGTGCACGTCATCCGAAAGCTATAAAAAGAATCTGCCGGCAGGTTTTACCGCGGCTGATTCCATTTACCCCGGGGTTTTATCGAAGAATACGGGAACCGATGTCGCGTTCGCGCGGGTCTATGATTCGGTTACGGCGCGCTCCCTTATTTCGGCGGAGCTTAAAAACTTCAAAAACAAAAAATTTCCGCAGACGACCCTTGTTTATTCGCAGAGCGAACCGATGCGCACGGTGATAACACTTATCGTGGGCGACTGGCAGCAGAACCTCAGCACTTTTATAAACATAAAGTCCGAGGATAAGTCGCTTGAGGGCGAGCTTAAAACCCATTCTCTGCCGCTTTCGGTTTTCCCGGTGAAAGCCGATTCAACGCTCGGCGAGTATCTGTATAAATTCGGCGTTGATTACAAGGGCGACGCCGTCGCCGCGGCGAATAAGGCGGCGGGGGTATATAATCTTTTGCCCGTCGCGTTTGAGGATACCACGGTCGGCTACCGCGATAATCTCAGCGGCGTTAATATAAGCGCCACAGGCGGGTATGTGGATTTTTCTTTTGTTGTAAAAAAATAACAGGTGAATAAATTATTCCGGAGGGTAAAAATGATGAAAAAATTTATCAGTAGGTTTATTTCGTTCGCGATAGTATCGGCAATGCTTATCTGCGCCGTTCCGGTTATGGCGTCGGCTGAACCGACAATAAAAGGGGGAATAGGCACCGTCAACCTTACGGTTGCAACGGAACCTTATATTGCTACCGACGGTGCTGCCAGTTATATAGACTTTTCCGCCGGTACGGTGGGAAAAAATCCCGGGTATCAAACCAATCCCGATAATGTTGAGCTTGTAGGGAGAAACGGCGTTTCGTGGTTTGATGTTACGGAAGGATGCTATGTAACCAGTCCGATTTATTCGGGTTACTACAGTATGGTTTTTATTCTTACACATGTATACCGGGTGGAAATTATTGTAGCGACAACCGGAAAAGTAATAAATGAAAGCTCATGGTTTAAGGCATACGGCGAGGGCGATGACTGGGAATCCGCGGTGGTCGCCACGGTAAACGGTCACGAAGCGACCGTTTCAAAATACCGTGATTATTCCATTGGCACGTGCCTGCTTGTTTCGTATACCTTCGATCCCGCAATACCTGACAGTACAAAGGAAATACAGATAGTCGAAGGGCGGATAGACGCACCGCGCGGCGGCAGAGCAGCCTCCTTCGAAGCCACCGCCGGAGGTTATCAGAAATATTACGGTATCGATGTTGAAATAGACACCGTAAACGTTCACGACGGCATAAAATGGCATGATGATACCGATAACAGAAGTCTTGCTGTGGGTGAAACCTTTATTACCGGACATACCTATACCGTGTCTCTTTATTTTAAGTCCAATAACTATCAGAAGATTAAGCCGAAATTGTATTATATCAATGGAGCAGAAGCTAAGATCGGAAAATCAGATGTTACATACCCGGCCTCGGGTCTTAACTGTGTTCTTGAATATACCTTCCCGGATATCAGAGAGGCGCCCGATGATTATGTTTCTTTCCAGGTGTACTCACTTGTAGGTCCTATCGCGGGAATGACTCCGGCTATGCTTCCTAAGATGAAGGTGACCTGCGATAATAGCCCCGGTTCAAATTGCGAGCTTATACCCAATATCAGCAAATTCTACTATAATGATGTTTGTTGGATAAACTCCGCGACATATCAGCCGCTCGATCCTGATGAAGAGTTCAAAAAGGGGGAGCGGTACACACTCATTGTTCCTATAAGGGCAACCGGGGATAACCGCTTTTCGGTAATTCACGATGAGGACGGCGACCGCTCGAATATGTGGACCACATTTATACCCGAGATCGGTGACAAGGTGATTTCCACCCGCTGTATTCCCGGGCAGCAGAGTACCGCTGAACTTGACAGGATGGTTCACACATATATAGATTTTCCCGCCTGCGAAGAAATGACGGCGGAAGTGGGCTTTACCGTTCAAACACCGAAAGAAAATGTGGTTATAAACAAAACGGTCAATTCAAAATATCCCGAGGATTACAGGGCAAAAAACGTGACCTGGTTTGACGATACAACGGAACATGTTATGGAACCGGGCGAAACATTCACCGCCAATCATCGTTACAGCATTATGTTTGAGGCATATACGCGCAGCGGTTGTATGTTCCCTTGTAATTACGATACTTTTGATGCGAGGGGCGCCTCTATTCCCATAAACGAAGTAAGAGATGGCATTATCTCATATAAAAGCAGTTATGAGGACGGCGACGCGCCATACCGCTCCTTCCGCGTCACCTGTGATATGGGGCTTTGTAACGATTCTGTAATAGAAGAGGTCTCGCTTTTAATAGAAGCTCCGGTTGCGGGAGCATATCCCTCTTACAGCGCCCTTAACGCGGGCAGCGGTTACCATATAAAAACCTCATGGGAAGGCAATGAGGAGGAATGGTGGCATAATCCTGTTACCTACCGCTATTACGGCAGAAACGGCGTTCAGTGGTGGGATTGCGATTCGGACAGGGCTCATTTTTATGAAGACGAAACCTTTATAGAGGGTCACCGCTATACTGCCGTTATTTATGTCGATGCGGACGACGGATACGAATTCTATCACGATAAATGGAATGCGATACTTGCCACCGCAACGGTCAACGGTCAGCCGGCGGAAATCGAAAACAACAATAGCGAAAATGTTTATCATCAGTGCATAACTTATACCTTTACCTGCGGCGCGGCGCAGGGTTATACCGTTTCGGGAACAGTTAAATCTACAAGTGACCCCGATACTCCCGTTACGGTAAGATTGACCAGAGCGGGATATTCAGAACCCGATTATGAAGCCCAAATCTACGGAACCTCTGCTGATTATTCGTTTGCCTCTGTGGAAAGCGGCAAATATATACTGTATGTGGCAAAGAGCGGGTATACACCGGTCACCCTTACGGTTGACGTGGAGAGCAGTGCCGTAAAAAAAGATGTGGTTCTTAAAAAATCCGCCGGAGAATCAGACCATACCCCCGGCGATATCAACGGCGACGGCGCGGTCAACAATAAAGACCTCACAAGACTTTTCCAGTATCTTTCCGATTGGGACGTTGAAGTAAACGCCGCCGCGCTTGACGTAAACGGCGACGGCTCGGTAAACAATAAGGATTTAACAAGGTTGTTCCAGTACCTTTCCGACTGGGACGTTGAGATTTTCTGATTTGCGCCTTCGGCGCACCTAAGGTTGGAAGACATTGATTCGGAGGCAAACAAATGCAAAGTAAAGTATCAAAAAGGTTTTTCAGTGCGGCATTGGCGCTGCTTATTCTGGTAGGGATGATACCGGTTTCTTCGCTTATGAGTGCTTCGGCGGATATAATCACAGTCAGTGCCTTCGACGCGGACGACGTGCTTTACGGACTTACCTATGACGGCGACATTACCATATCTCTGGTAAAGGATATCGATATTCAGGTCGATGAGTCCTATGAGTGGGGGTACGACAGCGCCACCGACCGTTGGCTGTGGGCGACCGTCGGTACCGGATACAAGAGACTTAAACTCAACGGACATACGCTCGCCGTTGACGACGCTCTGGTCGACACAGCCCGGTACACTACCGAAACGCAGTACAACGTCGAAACAGGGAAAAATGAAGAAGTAGACGTGTTTATCGCAAACGCCTTCCGTCAGAATGCGGCGCTCATCTGTATCCCGGTCGCTTCGGGTTTATACGTTGACGGAACAGAGGGCGGCAAGGTGATGATGACCGCAAAGATACCCGATAACGAACAGATGATGGATAACCGGATCGTTATGCAGCGCGACGTGTTCCTGGTAAGAGGCGGCTCGCTTACCGTTGACGGCGGCACCTATCAGGCGGGCAGAAGAAAAAATCTGTACGTTAACAAAGCGATAAAATGCGATTCCAACTGGTTTTGGGAACTGAACAGCTTTTATGAAACCACGCATTACTGGGGCTACGGTGAATACTCTATCAACGGCACCGCGGTTTACGCGTACGGCGGCAGCGCTTCCGTATACGGCGGCACTTTTATAGGTCACGGTTTCGAGATAAACCATCCGGACCGCCGAAACGGTGTGCTTGAGATCGTAAGCAGCGCTAGACTCAATTTCTTTGACGGCAACGTTCAGGGCTACAGCGGCGCGAACTGCTTTAAGGTCGGGGAGAGCGCGATTATGAATTTTTATTCGGGCTGGACGAAGACCTACGCACCCGACCGTTATCTCTGGCCGCGCGGCGAAAAACGTGTAAACGCGGATGACAGTTATTGCAGCGCTGTTGACATAGGTTCGGGTAACGCGACCTGCCCCAGATCAAAAACAGGGCGGAGCGAGGAAAGCGCCAACGGCGGTATACTTTACGCTCCCGAAGAAAGCGCCTCGGTTGACGGTCTGCGCTGGGAAAACGGCTCCGCTTCGCAGAGCACTTACGCGATCGGCGCATCAAAAAAAGCCGTTTTCAACTGCGGCGATCTGTATTATAACGGCTACGCCGTCGGCAACGACCGGCACGGTATAGATTACGCGTTTTCTCTTTCCGAGCAGCAGTCTGACGGCAAATGGAAAGCCGTTACCGGCTGGATATCAAACGGTACGGAAAGAACGGCAGACCTCTTAAAGTTCAGCAGTTATATGTCTCCGGGCGGTACCTATCGTCTGTCGGCGAAGGCGACCGAACGCTGGTCGTCTACACATAATTTCACCCGCGTCTTTACGGCGTCGGGCAGTTTAAGCTTTACTACCAATCCTCTCACCGTAAACGAGGTAAGTCTGCGCATAAACGACCCGACCGCCAAAGAGTGGCTCGCTCAGTGTGACGGTGTGACCTGCCTTACCGACGGTTACGGCGTGGAATCAATACAGTGGTCGCGTGGTTCGCTTACTTATCCCGCCGATGAGACAGTTGTCGCCGAATCGGGCGTAGAGTATACGGCGAAGGTCACCTTAAGTTTGAACAAAGGCGTGGCGATCGCCTCAAAGCCGTCCGCAAAGGTCAATAACTCCCCGGCGGCAATTTCCGTAAGCGGCAACAAGATCATCATTATCTATACCTTCCCGGAGACCGCAAACATTATCAGCAGTGTGGAATTTAATATCACGCCTCCGTCCGAAGGCAAAACGCCCTCCTTTACAACCGATATCCCCGCGGGCAAGCACTTTACGAAGACAGAGTTGCGGTATTATGAATCGGAGGACGGGGAAGAATATACTCAGATGAGCGCTCTTACTCCGTTCGTACTTGGCAGATATTACAAAGCGGAAATTGACATCGCGGCGAACGACGGATATGAATTTACCGTGAATGCCTGGGGCGTGTCCGTTGAACCGGATATTTACGCCACTGTCAACGGTATCCGGTGCACGACTGAAAAGATATACGGAAGCGTGCCGCAGGAAGAGGCGACCGTTATCTGCGAGTTCGGTCCGCTTTATAAGGATGATTCAATAAAAACGGTCGGGGTCGTCGGGGTCGACGCGCCCTATCCCGGCAAAACGCCCGATTACTTCGTCTATGCGGCTGGCGAAGGCTACGCTGTCGACCTTGATGAAAACGGCGATACGACCCTGAACGGAGTTTTCTGGTTCTATCGGAAAAGCGGAAATACGGTTCTTATGGCGCCGGATGAGCCGTTCAAGGCAGGCGCGGAGTATACAGTCAATGTGATTCTGATGTCGACCGGCAACAGCCGCTTTGCCACAGATGCCGGCGGAAACCCGCAGGTCAGCGCGGCGGTCGGCGAAAACGCGGCGACTGTCGGTACCTTCGGCGATAAACCCGCAAAAGACCGGATATGCGTTTCATATACTTTCCCGTGGGAGGTCGTGGATGTTTCCGTAATTGAGGTAAACGATATGACTCTGCCGCTGGCAGGCGCTCATCCTGATTATAAACTGTCGGTCGGCAACAGTGAGTTGTATGAGATAAGGAACGTTCAGTGGTATCAGGGCAGCTACGAATCAGGAACTCCCATTTTTGAAGATGACACATTCGCACCGTCCGATTCCTATGCCGTTGAGATCCGCGTATCGCGCAAAATGGCGGGTCAGCTGGTTATCTCAAAATTTGCAAGTCCCGTAACCGTTTGCTTTAACGGAGTACAAGTGGATAGCAACAGTATTATGGCTAACCAAACCGACGTATATATTTTTATGAACTTCAATACCAAGGGCGGCGGCAGCGGCCAGCCTCATATCCCCGGCGATATCAACGGTGACGGGGCGGTCAATAATAAAGACTTAACAAGACTGTTCCAATATCTTTCCGATTGGGACGTTGAAGTAAACGCCGCCGCGCTTGACGTAAACGGCGACGGAAGCGTCAACAATAAGGATTTAACAAGGTTGTTCCAGTACCTTTCCGATTGGGACGTTGAGATTTTCTGATTTAATTACATAGGGGCGATTCATAAGTAGCCCGCAAGGAAGATGTCAGACACAATGTGCGGCGGTGAATTCACCGCCGCATAATCATTCTGAGGACAGCCGGGGACGTCTGTCCCTACGATATTTAATTGGTATTTTGTAGGGTCAGGCGTCCCCGACATCCCGAAACATAAAAACCGGGTTTATGCGGGCATCGACTCCTACGGCGTACCGATTAGATATCTGTTTGTAGGGACGGATATTATCCGCCCGTTTCTATATTGCGGCGAAGGTACGCATACCGTTTGAAAGCCGATATCAGCCCTCTATAATCTATTTTGATATCTTGATATCATGATATCAAGATATCAAAATTCGGGAGGCGAAAAAACGTCCGGCGGATAAAGACCGCCGGACGTTGTGCTTTATAAATGTGTCTTTACAAATCTATCTGTCGTACTTACTGAACGATTCGGCAAGTTCGGTACAGTTCTTATCGTGGAACATACCTATCATTGCGAAATACCGCTCGTGCGTGCGCCAGCCCTGATCGACCGAGCCCTTGCCTTCGGTCACGATTCTGGCGTCGGGATGAAGCTCGCGCAATCTGTTCAACTGCTCTGCCGGAATCGGCGTATGCTCTATCCATATACGCTCAAGCATAGGCAGTTCGTAAAGCGGGGAAATATCTCTCACGTTGTGCAGGTAGCTGACGTTCGCGTCGACAAGCTCTTTGCAGGAGGCGAGCGGCGAGAGGTCGTTAAGCAGGTGACTGTTTACAAATAATTCTATGTAGTGCAGATGCTTCATTTTTGCCACGGGTGTAAGGTCGGAAACCTGGTTATCCGCGAGAATAAGTATCCTCAGCTCCGGCAGATAATCGCCCAGTACCGAAATATCGGTGACCGCCTGATGACCGATATCGAGCGCCTGCAAATCGGTGCAGTATTTTAGCACCTCGATATCCTTTGAGGTGAGCCGCGTATGGCTGTAATCGTATATCAGCACCGAAAACGCGACGGCGTCGGTTTTAAGCGACCAGCGCCCCATATGTACGCGCCATACCACTTTTACGCCGGGCAAATCGGAGCGCAGGGCGTCCATCTCCTCGTTTGTGGCGCCGCAGTCCGACATATCGAGCCGCGTAAGCTTTGTAAAAAGCGGAGCGTACTGACGCATTAAATCGGGAGTCGCCCGTTTATTGCCCGAAAGATCGAGCTCGGTTATATCCGAGCTGTACTTTTGTCCCAAAAGCTCGATTTCCCAACCGAAGTCTACGCCCGGAAACTCTTTTACAAGCTCGGTTTGCAGTTCAAAGGGTATATCCTTGCCGTGCAGATTAACCGCGGTTATGAACGGCAGTTCTTTGAGCGCCGCCGAAAGCCCGGTATAATCGGTGATATCCTTGCCGGTCAAATCGATTTCGTTCACGTCTCTCGGCAGTAATTCGCCGAATACCGGAACGTAGCATTTATAACGTACGTCCACACCCGGCAGACCCTTTATGAGTTTCTGTTCCTCTTCCGCCAATACCGGGTATTCGCCGAGCTCCAGCTTTTGGAGCTTGCCAAACGGCGCAAGCTTTTCTATAAGCTCATCGACCGAGGAAATATCGGCGCCGACGAGGTCGATTTCCTTTGCGTCCGCGTTTATTCTCTGACCGTAAATTTCTATCGGTCTTGTTGAGTAAAAGTAGAATACCACGATCGAGCCGGTGATAAGCGCGGCGGCAAGAAGTCTTGCTATAAGCCAAAAAATCCTCCGGCGTTTATTCTTCACGCGCACTGTTTCCGGGGCTGTCGAAGGCTTCAGATGTTTAGCTTCTGACATCGATTATCGCCTTTCTCGGACAGGAGTCCCTGCATTTTCCGCAGGCGGTGCAGAGCGAATAATCAATTACCGCGAGATTATCGGTTACTTTTATCGCGCCGGCTTCACACTCGCGCTCACATTTGCCGCAGGCGATACATGAGCCCTCGCAAACCTTTACGACCAGCGGACCTTTTTTCTTATTTGAACAGTTTACTCTTACTTTTGTGCCCTTCGGGACAAGCTTTATTACGGATTTGGGACAGACCGAGGCACACTTGCCGCAACCGCCGCAAATATCCTCGCAAATGACCGGGACGCCGTCTTTAAGCGTGATCGCGCCGAAGGAGCAGGCGCGCATACAGTCGCCGAAGCCCAAACAGCCGAACTCGCAGGCAACAGGCCCGCCGCCGGCGAGAGCCGCCGCCGCGCAGGTGTTAAAACCGGTGTATTCAAAGGTGGTCTTTACTTTATCGGGTCTGCCGCCGCAGGCAATAAAGGCGACTTTTTCCTGCGCGGTAACGCTGACGCCCAGCACTTCGCCGAGCGCCTTGGCGGTGTTTTCGCCGCCGGGCGCGCATTTGTCCGGTTCGGCTTCACCCGCGGCAAGGGCCGCGGCGTAGCCGTCGCACCCGCTGAAACCGCAGGCGCCGCAGTTTGCGCCGGGCAGACATTCTCTTATTTTGACTTGTTTTTCATCCACCGGCACGCTCATGAACTTATCCGCAAAGGTAAGTCCGAGACCTAAAACAACGCCGATAGCCAGAACTATTATAACAGGTATGAGTATTTCCACAGTCTTAACCCCCTATTCCGGCAAAGCCCAGGAAGGCGAGCGATACGAGTGCCGCCGCAATAAGCGTTATGGGCAGTCCTTTTAAGAATTCGGGAACGTCCGCGTCGTCAAGCTTCTGCCTTACTCCCGCGAACAGCACCATCGCGAGCATGAAACCGATACCCGCGGCAAACGCGCTTACGAGTGAAGAAAGGAAGCCCCGCTCGTTCTGAATATTCAGCATAGTGATACCGAGTACCGCGCAGTTGGTGGTGATAAGCGGCAGGTAAATACCGAGAGCGTTATAAACGGGTTTAATAAACTTTTTGAGCACCATTTCAATGAGCTGTACCAAAGCGGCGATTACCAGTATGAAAACCACCGTTTCAAGATAGGTGTAGTCGGGGTACAGCAGATAATGGTAAATAGGGTGCGTAACGGCGGTGGCAGCCACCATTACGAGCGTTACCGCAACGCTCATTGAAAACGCGGTGTTAAGCTTTTTGGAAACGCCGAGGAACGGACAGATACCCAAAAACTTTGAAAGCACCATGTTATTGGTGAGCACACCGGCAAGCATGATAAGACATACGGCGGTAAGTTTACTCATCGTCCGTCACCTCCCCGCTTGCTGTTTGCACACTCGCGCAGATACCTTTTGAGGGACAGTTTTCACAGCCGAGGCGTTCGACCGGCTTTTTGCCCTGTTTTTTTGCTATGGCGTTTGAAACCGCCACAAGTATACCGAATACGAAAAAGCCGCCCGGCGGAAGCAGAAATACTATCATCGGGCTAATGAACTTCGACGTCACCGGCAAGGCGAAAACGGTGCCGGCGCCGAGCAGTTCGCGTATGGCGCCCATTACCGTTATTACCGCGGTGAAGCCCAGCCCCATACCGAGTCCGTCAAGCAGACTCGGAAGTATCGGGTTTTTAGAGGCGAACGCCTCCGCGCGCCCGAGTATTATGCAGTTTACGACGATGAGCGGCAGATAAATGCCGAGCGCAGCGTCAAGCGAGGGCGTAAACGCCTTGACAAGCATTTGTACCACGCTTACGAAGCCGGCGATAATTGTTATAAACGCCGGTATTCTTACCTTATCGGGTATTACGTTGCGAAGCGCCGCTATGGCGACGTTCGAGCAGATAAGCACCAGCGTTGCCGCAAGTCCCATACCTATGCCGTTTATGGCAGCGGTGGTTATGGCAAGCGTCGGACATGTGCCGAGTACCAGACGCAGGGTCGGGTTTTCTTTGAGTAATCCGTTTGTGAAAATACTTAAATTCTTACTTTTCAACGTTTTCACCCTCCTGCGTTTTGATTATTGCGTTACTGTAAGAAAGCGCCTCGTTTACCGCGCTTGTTACGCCGGTAGACGTTATGGTAGCGCCCGTTACGGCTTTGATTTCGTTTGAATCGGGATTTGATTTTACAACGGTGAGTTTTCCCGATTTACCCGAGTACTGACCGTAGAAATCTTCCTTTGCGGCGTTTTGACCGAGTCCCGGGGTCTCGCCCGATACGTCGAGTATCTCGACCGCCTTGACCGTTTTATCCGGCAGTACGGCGGTCATCACTTCCACCTTGCCGCCGTAACCGTTCGCGCCGGTTATGAAAATATATCCCGTTATATTACCGGAGTCGCTTGCGACGTAATAGGTGATTTCCTTACCGTTTGCGTCAAAGGTTTTTTCCTCGTAGCTTTCGGCTTTAAGCACCCGCGCCATAGCTTTTTCACGGTTCTCGTTGTTGATTTTTTCGATTTTGTTTTTGGTTATCATGTTTGTGGAGCTGAGCGCAAGAGACACCACAAGACAAATAGCCGCCAGAATTATTACGGGGTAGAGAAATCTGAAAACTTTACTCATCTTTCTTTACCTCCTTTACAAAACCGAAGGGATGTCCGAGAGGTATTCTGTTGATAAGCGGGGTTATTATGTTCATTATGAGTATCGCGTAGGATACGCCTTCGGGGAGGGATGCAAATCTGCGTATAACAAACGTAATAAGACCGCACCCTACGCCGAATATGAGTTTGCCGAGGTTGGAGGTCGGACTTGTCACGTAATCGGTCGCCATGAATATCGCGCCGAGCATAAGTCCGCCGGAAAGTATGTATCTTAACGGGTCTTCACCGAACGCCCAGCCGAAAAGCGCCACAGTTCCGATAAACGAAGCCGGAATAATGGGGTTAATTATCCTGAACGCTATCAGCACAAGTCCGCCGATGATAAGCAGGCAGGCGCTCGTTTCGCCTATACATCCCGCGTGCGTGCCCAAGAAGAGTTTTAACACGGAAGTGCCCTCGGGGTTTGCAAGCGGAGTCGCACCGGTCACAGTGTCGACCGAGCTTCTGAGCGGCTCGCTGTAATTAACCATAGAGCTCGGGAAAGACACAAGCAGTATCACCCTCGCGGCAAGAGCCGGGTTTACAAAGTTATATCCGAGTCCGCCGAACATCTGCTTGACTACGATTATGGCGGCAACGCTTCCTATCGCGGCTATCCACAGAGGTACGTTTGGACTTAAATTCATGCCGAGCAGAAGTCCCGTTACCACCGCCGAAAAATCGCCTACGGTCTGCGGCTTTTTAAGTATCAGATTCCAAAGATATTCCGCCGCCACCGCCGTTATAACGGTGGTAAGCAGTACAAGCGCCGCACGGACGCCGAATAATATGCAGCCGAACACCGCCGCGGGTGCGAGGGCAAACGCGACGTTGAACATAATCCCGGCGGTCGAATCTTCGTGCCGGATATGAGGTGAGGACGCGGCTTTAAGTAAATTGCTCATTTTTTCTGCCTCCTTAACTCGCCCTTGGCGATTCGCATGACCTCGGTAAGCGGCCGCCGCGCAGGGCAGATAAACGAACAACTGCCGCATTCTATGCAGTAATTGACGTTGAGCCCCTCATACGCCGCGGTATCGCCCTTTCGGTAAGCGGTCTCGACCTTTGCGGGCGTAAGGTGCATGGGACAGGTCCTCTGACACCGTCCGCACCGGATACAGGCGGTGCGCCTGTATTCGCGGTCGTCCTTTGACATAACGAGCAGTGCGTTGGTTCGTTTTTCAACTACCGCGTCGATATTCGATACCGGCTGACCCATCATGGGTCCGCCCATTATTATCCTGCCGACGTTTTCGGTATCAATACCCATGTATTCAAGAACGTCTTTAATCGGCGTGCCGACGGGTACCATCAGATTTTTCGGAGATGTGACCGCCGTACCGTCAACCGTTATACGTTTGGCGACAAGCGGCATACCGGTGGTAATGAAGTTGTAAAGCTTCGATAAACTCGTAACGTTCATTACTATACAGCCGACGTCGCTCGGCAGTTTTCCAAGCGGCACTTTTCTGCCTGTGGCTGAATAGATTATTACCTTTTCAGCGCCCTGCGGATAGGTTGACGGAAGCTTCATAAGCTTGACGGTATCCTCTTCGTCGAGCTTGTTTGCCGCAACCTCCATGAGCGCCTTTATGGCTTTCGGTTTATTGTTCTCTACGCAAATAACGATTCTTTTGAAATGGAATTTATCTCTTAAAAGATAGGTCGCCGCGATAATTCCCTCGACGTTCTCCATACACTCTCTGTAATCGGCGGTGATATACGGCTCGCATTCGGCGGCGTTTATTATCAGCGTGTCGATTTCGGCGTCTTTCGAGGGTGAAAGCTTGACGTGAGCAGGGAAACCGGCGCCGCCGAGTCCCACAAGACCGCACGCCTTTGCCGCCGCGGCGATATCCTGTGCGGTGTTCACCTCAAAGGGTTTAAGGTCGGGATCGGGCGTCATTTCACCGTCGGATTCGATTTCTATACATTTAACCGCCGCGGTGCCGTTCAGCACCTTGTCCGCGACACCCGTCACCGTGCCGGATACGCTCGAATGGATCGGAGCGGATACAAATCCGCCCTCTTTCGCAATAAGCGAGCCGACGAAAACCTTATCGCCTTTTTTAACTACGGCTTCAGCCGGAGCGCCGATATGCTGGGAAACGGGTATGAATACCGTGCCGGGCGCCGGCATTACTTCGGTTTCGATCTCCGCGGTGTTTTTGAAATGCGGCAGTCTCGCGCCGCCGTGAATTTTCCTGACGGGGCGCAGAGCTTTTTCCTTTTTTTCCATTTTCAGCCTCCCAAACAGAAAATCATTAAAATATATTATACAACCAATTATTTTGCAATACAAGCAATTTGTCGAAAAAACATTGGCGAATTTTTAACAATCGTGTCGTCCCTCTTTTTGGTTGCAAAATGGGTGATAATATGTTATTATAATAAAATAATATGCGGGACGGGAGGGTGTAATATGAAACAGCGTCTTAAAAACAAGCGCGGCATACCCATGCCTACAAGAATAGTCGTGTCCGGCATCGTGCTGATTTTGCAGCTTGTTATAATGTACGTTATGCTCAGAACACTGTCCGACCGTTCGGTTTTCATATACACCGCTTTCGAGTTTCTCGCAATAATCACGGTCATTTATATCGTAAACCGAAGGGGTAACCCGAGTTATAAAATGACGTGGATAATGTTTATTCTCGCAATACCTATTTTCGGTATTACGGTTTTCATGCTTTACGGCGGCGGAAGAGTAATGCCGCACCTGAAGCGGAAAATGCGCCAGTGCGAATCCAACAATATGCCGTTTCTTAAATTTGAAGCGGATACGTTGGATGAACTAAGACAGGATGATTATCCCCATTTCCGTCAGGCGGAGTATCTCTCACGGGAGTCGGGATATCCGCTTTACAAGAATACTTCGGTAGAGTATCTCTCGCCGGGCGAAGTGTTTCTGCCCCGTTTTCTCGAGGAACTCGAAAAAGCGCAGAAGTATATTTTTCTTGAATTCTTTATCGTTGCCGAGGGCGTTATGTTCAATTCGATTTACGAGATACTTTGCCGCAAGGCGGCAAAGGGCGTCGACGTAAGACTGCTTTTTGACGATTTCGGCTCGATTAAAAGACAGCGAAAGGACTTTATAGAGCGCCTTCGCAGAAACGGTATTAAGGTCGCGGTATTCAATCAGATAAAACCGTCGTTCAGTATTTTTATGAACAACCGCAACCACCGCAAAATAGCGGTTATTGACGGGGATACGGCGGTCACCGGAGGTATAAACCTCGCTGATGAGTATATCAACGCCGAACGCCGTTTCGGGTACTGGATGGATTGCGCCGTAATACTGAAAGGCGAAGCCGTGTCGAGCTTTGTGGTGATGTTCTGCAACATGTGGGAGTTTACCACGAATCATAAGCTTGAAGTGGAGCAATATCTTACCGATTTCTCGGTCGAGGCGACAGGATACGTACTTCCGTACTGCGACGACCCGCTTTCCGATAAAACCGCGGGCGAGGGCATCTATATGAAAATGCTCGGCTCCGCGCAGGAATACGTCTACATTATTTCGCCGTATCTCATCATTGATAACACCATGACCGAGGCAATAAAAATGGCGGCGAAATCGGGCGTTGACATCCGCATTATCACGCCGCACGTCCCCGATAAATGGTACGTTCATCCGGTAACGCAGTATAATTATCTCGAGCTGCTCGAAGCCGGCGTGCGCATATTTGAGTTTTCGCCCGGCTTTATTCACTCGAAAATATTTGTTTCCGATGATAAGGTCGCCACGGTCGGCACCGTTAATATGGATTACCGCTCGTTTCTGCTTCACTTTGAGTGCGGAGTCTGGTTTTCTTCAAACTGGGCGGTGGAGGATATAAAGAGTCACTTTGATAAAATACAGGCGATGTCGCGTGAAATCAGGTATTCAAGGTGGCGCAAAACACCGTGGTATACAAGACTTAAAAGGGCGATACTTCATCTTTTCGCTCCCTTTATGTAAAATTTCAGTGGAGGTACTTAAAATGAAAGGCTTTTTCAAATTCTTAGGCGCCGTCGCGGCGTTTTTTGCGGCGGTTTTCGGCGCGATTTTTGTTTTCGACAGGATATCAAACAAAAACGCGATAAACGATGAATATCTTGACTGCACCGCCGGTACGCCGGAGGATAAATAATTCTTGACTAATCGGTTAAGTCTTGATATAATAAACTTTGCTAAAAATTTAGCTCCTTGCCGCATCGTGAGGGATGCGGCCAACAGACCAGAAGGAGGTGCAACGAAAATGACCGGTAAGTATGAGGCGGCGCTTGTGTTTTCCGTAGCCGGCGGCGATGATGCCGTGGCGGCGCTCAACACCAAGTTTAACGACCTTATCGCCAAGCACGGCACGGTCCTTGGAGTTGATGACTGGGGTAAGCGTAAGCTCGCCTATCTTATCAACGACGAGGCCGAGGGTTATTACGTTTTCATAACTTTTGAAAGCGGACCCGAGTTCCCGGCGGAACTTGAAAGAATAGCCAAGATAACCGACGGCGTGCTTCGCGTCATGGTAATCAAGAAGTAATGGAGGAACTTTAATGTTTAATTTAGTGGTTTTGACTGGCAGGCTTACTGCCGATCCGGAACTTAAAACGACAAATACGGGCATATCCGTAACCTCGTTTTCCATTGCTGTAAATCGCCGCTACCGTGCAGGCGAGGAAACGCAGACCGATTTCATCAACATCGTTGCATGGAGGCAGACTGCGGAATTTATCACAAAATACTTCAAAAAGGGCAATATGATCGGTATTGAGGGCTCTATTCAGACCCGTAAATACGTGGATAAGAACGGCAATAACCGCACGGTGTTCGAGGTTGTTGCAAGCAACGCCCAGTTTGTAGAATCCAAAAAAGACAGTGCGCCTTCCGCCGGCGGTGAGGACGCGGCTTCGTTCAGCAATGCCGACAGCAGCGATTTCACCGAGATAGATACCGGTATGGATGACGACATACCATTCTAATGAGAGGAGTTTTCCGAAGTGGAGAAAACCGATAGACCGCTTCACAGAAAGGCAAGAAAGAAAGTTTGCCATTTCTGCGTTGACCGTGTAGAGGAAATTGACTACAAGGATATAGCGAAGCTTCGCAAGTTTGTTTCGGAACGCGCGAAAATTTTACCTCGCAGAGCGACCGGTACCTGCGCAAAGCATCAGCGTGCGCTTACTACCGCCATTAAACGCGCTCGTCAGGTTGCGCTTCTTCCTTACGTCAACGACTGATAAAAATTATTTTCCCGCGGGCAAAAGCCCGCGGATTTTTTTTATGCGCATTTTTTCATAAATTGTGCTTTTTGCCGATAAAATTATTGAAATCTGCTATATATAGTGTTATAATAAAATATAATACTATCTGTTAGGGGGGAGCACCGTGGCATTTAAGAAGTGGGAAATAGGCTTTGCCGATAAGGATACGGCAAAAATGCTTGCGGAAGAATGCGGCGCCGATCCGTTTGCGGCGATGATAGCCGTAAGCCGCGGTATATGCGACCCCGGTGAATTTGAGCTTATGCTGTCGGATGAACCGCTGCTCTGCGAACCGCGGGAGCTTGCGGATATAAGCGCGGCGGCGGATTTTCTGAATACCGCCATATTCGAAAACAGAAAAATCGCCGTTTTCGGCGACTACGACTGTGACGGCGTGACCGCCACCGCCATAATGCTCGATTACTTGAAGGGCAGGGGCGCGGACGCCGTGCCCTATATTCCCGACAGGATAGACGAGGGTTACGGCATGAGTAAGGAAGCCGTATCAAAGCTTTCGGACGACGGTGTAAACGTTATAGTCACCGTGGATAACGGCATTTCCTGCGCCGAGGAAATAGAGTATGCAAAGACGCTCGGTATAGACGTAATAGTGACCGACCATCACCTTCCGCCCGAAAAACTGCCTGACGCGGCAGCGGTGGTAGACCCCCACAGAGCGGATTGCCGCTCATCCTTTAAGGAGGTTTGCGGAGCGCAGGTCGCTTTCAAACTTATTTGCGTAATGGACGATAAAGAGCCCGAGCAGATGTTAGACCGCTACGCCGATTTGCTTACGGTAGCGCTTATCGGCGATGTAATGCCGCTCGTAAACGAAAACCGTTCGATAGTTAAATACGGTCTCGGCGTGATGAAAAGCAGACCGCGCACCGGTATATCGGCTCTCATAAACAGCGCGGGAATAGACCGAAGCGCGCTGAACGCCGGTAAGATATCGTTCGGTATCGTGCCGAGGATAAATACCGCCGGCAGAATGGGCAGCGCCTACCGCGCGCTTGAACTGCTTATGAGCAGTGATATGATGAGCGCGCTGCGTATAGCGGGCGAGCTTGAAAATGAAAACGCACTGCGCCAGAAAACCGAAAAGGATATTTTCAGTGAAGCCGTTTTGAAAATCGAAGAGAATTCGTATCAGCACAACCGGGTTATCGTGGTGGACGGCAGCGGCTGGCATATGGGCGTCGTAGGTATCGTCGCTTCGCGGCTTTGCGAAAAATACGCGAAGCCGACGGTGGTTTTATCTGTGGACGGCGATATGGCGCACGGCTCCGGCAGAAGCTATGAGGGATTCGCGCTTTTTGAGGCGATAAACGCCTGCCGCGATCTCCTTGAAAAATACGGCGGACACGCGCTCGCCGCGGGCGTAAGCGTTAAGCGTGATAAAATCGGCGAATTCAGAAAAATGATAAACCGGTACGCGCTCGGGACGGATTATGTGCCGCCGGTGCTTAAACTCGACCTCAAAATAAACCCCGCCGCAATCAGTATGGATATGGCGCACGCTATAAAAACTCTCGAGCCGTTCGGCTTCGGCAACCCCACGCCGCAGTTTGCGCTGACGGACGTTAAGCTCGAACGCATAACCGAGCTTTCGGGCGGCAAGCACCTGAAACTTATGTTCAGAAAGGGCGACGCTTCTTTTCAGGCGCTGCTTTTCTCGGTGACGCTTGATAAATTCTGCTTTGAAGAGGGCGATTTATGCGACGTCGCGGTAGTGCTTGATACAAACCTTTTCAGGGGCGATTATACTCTTTCGGTTCAGGTAAAGGCGATAAAACCCGCGGGTGAGTATCCTCCTGATTTATTCAGTCAGATATCGGCTTACGATGACTATGTTTCCGGCTTTTCGGCGGAAAGAAAACTTCTTTTGCCCTCGCGCGAGGAGATAGCCGCGGTGTACAGGGCGCTCCTCAAAGCGCCGGTGCTGGTAAAGCGGCTTGAATACATTTTTATTCAAAACCCCGGTTATGCTAAAACGAGAGCGGCGCTTAAAGTGCTTGAAGAACTGGGACTGATAGTATTTGACGGCGAAAAGTATTCCGCCGCGGGTGTGCGGGAGAAAACCGACCTTATAAATTCGCCGACATACAGATTTTTGAACGGTGGTGACAGCGTTGACCGATAAACAGTTATCAGATTATAAAGAACTTGAAGAATGCCTGGAAGCACAGGGCGGAAACTATGATATCGACCTTATTAAACGCGCTTTTGAGTATTGCGTCACCATGCACGCCGGTCAGAAGCGCTGGACCAACGAGGAATATTATATTCACCCGCTTTCGGTGGCAAAAATAATAATATCCATGGGGATGGACAGCCGGTCGATAGCCGCCTGTCTGCTCCACGACGTGGTCGAGGACACAAAAGCCACCAAAAAGGATATAAAAGAAATGTTCGGCGCGGAGGTCGCGCTCCTCGTTGACGGCGTAACCAAGATAGGTCAGATATCCATAAACTCAAAAGAGCAGCAGCAGGCGGAGAGTCTTCGCAAAATGCTTATCGCAATGGGCAAGGATATCAGGGTGATAATAATCAAGCTTGCAGACCGCCTTCACAATATGCGCACGCTCGACGCCATACCTGAGGCAAAACAGCGTGAAAAATCGCTCGAAACGCTTGAAATTTACGCACCGATAGCGCACCGCCTCGGTATCCGTTGGGTTAAAGAGGAGCTTGAGGATTTGTCGATAAAGCACCTTGACCCGGTCGCGTATGCCGAAATCGAGGAGTCTCTCATTGTGCGTAAAGCTCAGAGAGAGAGCATACTTAACGATATCAAAAGCCGCATAGAAGAGCGCCTTAAAGCTGAAATGCCCGGCGTCAGCATGCGGTTTCAGGGCAGAGTGAAATCGGTTTACGGCATATACCGTAAAATGTATCTTCAGGATCGCAGTTTCGATGAGATTTACGATATATACGCAATAAGAATAATTACCGATACCGTGAACGATTGCTACAATATCCTCGGTATCATGCACGATATGTTCAGACCGATACCCAACAGGTTCAAGGATTATATTTCAACCCCCAAGCCGAATATGTATCAGTCTCTTCACACTACCGTTATAAGCCGTGAGGGCGTTCCCTTTGAAATACAGATAAGGACCTTTGAAATGCACCACACCGCCGAATACGGTATAGCGGCTCACTGGAAGTACAAAGAGGGTATTGACGGCAACGATAAATCGCTTGAACAGCGGCTCGCGTGGATAAGACAGATACTTGAATCTTCCGAGGTTTCGGGCGATACGTCCGAGCTTGTAAGAAGTATAAAGGTAGACCTCTCACAGGAGGATGTTTTCGCCGTGACTCCGCGGGGCGACGTCATAAACCTGCCGGTCGGCTCCACCGTCGTGGATTTTGCGTTCGCGATACATTCCGCGGTGGGCGTTAAAATGATAGGCGCGAAGGCGGACGGAAAGATAGTACCCATAAACCACGAAATAAAGACCGGCGAGGTAATAGAGATACTTACTACAAACCAACCCGGTCACGGACCAAGCAGAGACTGGTTGAATATTGCCGTTACCAACTCCGCAAAGGCGAAAATACGCTCGTGGTTCAAAAAAGAGAAGCGGGAGGAAAATATCGAAACGGGCAGAAGCGAGCTTGAAAAGGAGCTTCGCCGCAGCGGTATAAATCTTAACGATAGGGAATTTGAGGAAATGACCGCCGACCTCGCAAAGCGTATGCACTATTCCGAGACGGATGAGTTTTTCTCGGCGATAGGTTACGGCGGAATCCTTATTTCAAAGATTATTCCGCGTATAAGAGAAGATTACAGCAAACGCCAGAGCGTAAGCGTGCCCGAGATTACCGATGTTGCGCCGAAGTCCTCCGCTTCGCCCGAGGGCGTTATAGTAGACGGTATAGATAACTGCCTTATACGCCTTTCAAGGTGCTGTTCACCGCTTCCCGGCGATGAGATAATCGGCTTTATAACGCGCGGACACGGCGTTTCCATCCACAAACGCGACTGCAACAATGTGCCGGCTGATATTTCGGCGTCCGCCGAGCCGGAGCGCTGGATAGCCGCGCACTGGGATACGGGAAAACGCGAGCACTTTATATCCACCGTGCGAATATTCTCGGTCGACCGCGACGGCCTGCTTGCGGATATTATGTCGGTCGCTTATAATATGCGGCTTGCCGTTCACGCGATGAACGCGCATCAGACCGGCGGCGGTAACTGCGTCATAGCGATTACGATAAATACCGAAAGCGTAGAACATCTGCGAAGCATTATTTCACAGATAGAAAAAATAAGCGGCGTTTACGGCGTGGAAAGAGTGGTAAAATGAAGGCGCTTGTTCAAAGGGTGCTGTCCGCCTCGGTAAGTGTTGACGGCGAGGTCACGGGAAGCTGTGAAAAGGGATATATGATACTTTTCTGCGCCACGAAGGGCGACAGCGAGGAAGATATAAAGCTTCTCGCCCGCAAAACGGTCAATCTTCGCGTTTTAGAGGATGAAAACGGCAAGATGAATCTTTCGATTCTCGAAACCGGCGGCGAGGTGCTTTGCATATCGCAGTTCACTCTCGCGGCTGATACGCGTAAGGGTAACCGTCCCTCGTTTATAAAGGCGATGGAACCCGAGGTCGCCTCGGAGTATTACGACCGCTACTGCGAGGAGCTCAGAAAGCTCGGCGTAAAAAGTGTTGAAAAAGGAGTTTTCGGTGCCGATATGCAAGTGTCGCTTATAAACGACGGACCGGTTACGGTTATGCTTGACACCGATATTTGGAAATGAATATGGAAGTAAAGCTTTTGGCATCGGGATATTATATTGCGAGTTCAAACAGTTACGGCATATTAAGCGATGACGCCGCGGTTGTTGTAGACTGCGGCAGGTACGACAGCGGCGTTGCTGAATTCCTGACCGACAACGCGGATAAAGCGCGGCTTATTCTGCTTACTCACGCGCATTTTGACCATATCGGCGGCGCACAGGAACTGCGTGAAAAAACCGGCGCTCCGATAGCGATAGGTAAAACGGAAGCGGAGCATATGTGTGACCCTGAGTATAATCTTTCAAAAAGATTGCGCCATACAATAAAGCCCTTCGAGCCGGATTACGTTATAGCCGATGAACAGACCGTTACGGTAGGCGACCTTAAAATCAAAGCGTATGAGACCCCGGGGCATACAAAGGGAAGTATGATTTACCTTGTGGGCGACTGCCTTTTTTCGGGCGATACGCTTTTTAAGAACAGTATCGGGCGCACCGATTTGTTCAGCGGCAGCGATGATGAAATGCGTGCCTCGCTTGAACGTATGAAGTGGCTTTTTGACGACGGAGTAAAGGTATATCCCGGTCATGATGAGACAACCACAATAGGCGCGGAGCGTAAATACAACCCGTATCTGAGGTGAAAAATGCGGCTTTGCAATGTAGGACACGAGTTTGATTACGAAACCGAAAAGGTAGCGCGGATATTCCTGCCTTATGAAAAAATTGATATTGTTCACGAGCGCGCACCGGGGGAGGACGCCGCGATTTGCACGCTTTCGCGTGACGCTGACGGTTTCCTTGCGGCTTGCGAGGTCTGCCTTTCAGGCAAAAAAGAATGCGCAAGCGAGCGCGTCGCCGGCGAAAAAAGCAAAAAGTCATGCGAGCTTGCCGTGGCGAGATGCCTTTACCGCTGCCTTTCGGCGATAACCGGTTATAAAAGCAGTTGGGGGATACTTACGGGTATTCGCCCGGCAAAACTGTTTTCCGCTCTCTCCGATAAAAGCGGTGCTGTTGCGGCATATAAGATTTTTGAAAACGAATATCTCTGCGACGGCGGCAAAGCCGACCTTTGTTTTAAGTGCGCCCAAAGCGAAAAAAATATAACGGGAATCAACACACCCGCCTCGTTCAGTCTGTATGTTTCGGTGCCGTTTTGCCCGTCCCGCTGTTCGTACTGCTCTTTTGTTTCGCATTCGGTAGAAAACGCGAAAGGTATAATACCTGATTATCTTCGTCTTTTGAAAAAGGAACTTGAAGCGACCGGTAAGGTCGCCGCAAGGCTTAATCTGCGCCTTGAAACGGTATATGTCGGCGGCGGCACGCCTACGGCGATAACCGCGGATGAGCTTAAAGACCTGCTTTTTTCCGTGCGGGAGAATTTTGATTTTTCAAATGTCAGAGAATTTACGGTGGAGGCGGGCAGACCGGATACGGTAGACCTCGAAAAGCTTGCAGTCATAAAGGCGGCGGGCGCTTCGCGAATAAGCATAAACCCGCAGAGCATGAACGACGCGGTGCTCCGGAACATCGGCAGACGGCATACGGCGCAGCAGATGACGGACGCTTTTTACCTCGCCCGTGAAGCCGGATTTGAAAATATAAACACCGACCTTATAGCGGGACTTGACGGAGATACCTTTGAAAGCTTTAAGAGCTCGCTTGAGAAGATACTCGCTCTTTCGCCGGAAAGCGTCACGGTACACTCGCTTTCGGTAAAGCGTGCGGCAAATATCACGCGGCGCGGTGAAATGCCGGGCGAATCGGCAGGCGCGGCGGCGGGTAAAATGGTTGATTACGCCCGCAAAACGCTTGAAGAAAACGGCCTGTTCCCTTATTATATGTACAGGCAGAGCAAGACTGTCGGAAACCTTGAAAACGTCGGCTACGCAAAGCCCGGATTTGAGGGACTTTATAACGTATATATAATGGACGAAACGCACACGGTACTCGCCTGCGGCGCCTCCGCGGTGACCAAGCTTAAAGAGCCGCGCGGTGATAATATTGAGCGAATATTTAACTTTAAGTATCCGTATGAATATATTAACAGATTTGACGAAATAATCTCCCGTAAAAGGGGAATTGAGGATTATTATGCTAAACATCCTGTCTTCGATAAATGACGCTGTGAAAAGCGACCCGGTGTCGTTTATAGCCGAATGTGAGGAAAACTATAAAAGTCAGGTGGCTGCCGCGGCAAAGAGAATAGCGGATAACGACGATATAAAAATAGTTGCGATAGCCGGTCCCTCCGGCTCCGGAAAAACCACCACGGCGCATATACTTATGCGCGAGCTCGGACTGCTCGGTGAAAAGACCGCGGTCGTTTCACTTGACGATTTTTATCTGCCGTTTGAAAAAATGCCTGTGGGTGCTGACGGGCAAAAGGATATTGAATCGGTCGCGGCGCTTGACCTGCCGCGCATAGAAAAGGCGTTTTCTGATATTGTTAATACCGGCGGCGCTTTACTGCCTAAATTCGATTTTCTGACTAAAACGAGAATCGAAAACGCAAGCAGGATAGATATCGGTCAGCGCGGAATAGCGATAGTTGAGGGACTTCACGCCATGAACCCCCTGCTTACGGACGGCGTGGCGCGCAAAAACATACTCAAAATATATATAAGTGTAAATATGCCCGTTGAAGACGAAAACGGTGTGCCGATACTCAAAAGCCGCCACCTGCGGCTCGTAAGACGGATACTTCGCGATGAAAAATTCCGCGGCGCACGCGCGAGGGAAACGCTTTGCCTGTGGGATAACGTGATAAAAGGCGAGGAAAAATACCTTTACCGTTTCAAGGATACCGCCGATATATGTCTTACGACGCTTCACGCGTTTGAGCCATGCGTTTATAAGGAGCCGTTTATCAGAATGCGTGACGGCGTGGACGAAAGCACGCCGAGCTACAGTTATTTTATAAAAGCCGCAAACGCGCTTGAACTCTTTTGCGGTATTGAAAGTAAACTTGTGCCCGAAGATTCGCTCATACGCGAATTTATCGGACCTGAGGATAAATAATTCAAGGAGGTAACATTATGGAATTTTTTGATGAGGCCGTAAACAAGACCAAAGAGGTTTTTGAGACTGTTTCAATGAAGACAAGCGAGGTAATAGCAACCGAAAAGCAGAGGTTTGATATGAATTCGCTCAAAGCCAAGCGCGAAAAAGATTACACCGCGCTCGGCAAGATTTATTTCGATATCGTAAAGGATGACGAAAACGCACCCGAAACCGTTAAGGAAAAGGTGGAGGACATCAAGGCGAAGACCGCCGAAATCGAGCGCCTCGCAAAGGAAATTCAAAGTGCGAAGAATAAGCTCATCTGCAAAAACTGCGGTGCCAATATAGCCAAGAATTCGATTTACTGCAATATTTGCGGCGCAAAAATCGGCGACAGCGAGGAGTAAACTTTATGTCTTATAAAAAAATCGGCGTTATCGTCGCCGATAAAGACGAATACAGGCCGTTTGCCGAAAGCGCGCGCGACGTTTACCGTAACGCTCACGAAATCAGCACCCCGTTCGCCTCGGCGATAGAGTTTACCTGCGGCGGCGCCGAGGTTATCGCCGTGCATTGCGGCATAGGAAAGGTTAACGCCGCGTCGGGCGCCATGTACCTTGCCGACCACGGCTGTGAGGTAATACTTAATTTCGGCCTTTCGGGCGGGCTTGACGGCGTGAGCTTCGGCGAATTTGTTATTCCGCGCAGGTTTTTGGAGCACGATTTCGACTTTACGGGACTTGGGTACAAGCCCTGCGAAAAGCCGGAGCAGGAATATATTTACAATGCGGACGAAAGACTCGTGAAACTCTTTAATTCGTTATGCGGCGCAAAAATCACGGACACCGCCGTTTGCGGCGACCGTTTTGTGAGCAGCGCGGCTGACAGAGAGTTTTTGATAAAAACCTTTTCCGCTTCATCCTGCGATATGGAAACGGCGGCGATAGCGTCCGTATGCCACATTACCGGCATACCGTTCGTTTCAATCCGGCGCATATCGGACGGCGCTGACGATACCGCGATTGAAACCTACCGCAATATGAATAAAAACGACGGTGCAACTTTAAGCGATACCTTTATGATGTGCCTTGAAGGAGTAACAAATGTCTGAAAACAAAACCAAACAGCAAAGCTTTCTGCACGGCTCGTTCATACTTGTTGCCGCCACCTTCGCGGCAAAGATAATAAGCGCCGTATACAGAATACCGCTTACCAATATCCTTTCGGGCGGCGGCATGGGGTATTTTTCCACGGCGTACGATTTGTACATGCCGATGTACACTATAGCCATGGCGGGACTTCCGACCGCGATTTCGAGAATGGTGGCGGAGTATTCCGCTCACGGCAAATATAAGGACGTAAAGCGCGCCCTTCATATAGCGCAGGCGGCGTTTCTCGTTACGGGCGGCGTCGGCTTTGTGCTTATGCTTGCTCTCTCGTTTCTGCTGACGGGCGATATGAGCGTTACGCTTTTCGGGCATTCGTTTTCGTTCCATGTGTTCAGCCGCGGCGCACTTCCCGGTATGCTTTGCATAGTTCCTTCGATACTGTTCTGCTGCATAATGTCAGCTTACCGCGGCTACTTTGAGGGACTCGGCAATATGACTCCTACCGGGGTAAGCGAAGTTTTTGAAGCGATAGGCAAACTCATTTTCGGGCTTAGTATCGCGAGCGTCGCTCTTGCGGTCACAAACAGCCGTTCCTATGCCGCGGCGGGCGCACTGCTCGGCATTACGATAGGCGAGGCGCTTTCCACACTTTATCTGTTTATAAGGTATAAGTTTTTCGGCGAAAGGAATCTGCCGCGCGAGTTGTACAACGCCGCGCCCGAAGCGCAGCAGGGCAGAATAATTCTCAAAACAATGATAGCTATCGCAATTCCCGTGGTGCTCGGCTCGCTCGTAAATAACGTAACGAGTCTTATAGACGTTGCGATGGTACAGAAGCGGCTGGCGCAGGCGATAAGTAAGGATACTGCGTATTTTACCGAAAAATTCCGTGACCTGATAGCGTCGGAAACCGCGCAAATGGCAAAGCAGCATAAGGCGTTTGATACCCTTGCGGATCTGCCGAACGCACTTTACGGTTGTCACCGCGGTTTTGCATTTTCCGTTTATCACCTTATACCGACGCTGACTACCACGCTCGGTATAAGCGCAATACCGGTGCTCGCACGTACCTGGGCGAAAAAAGATATGGCGGCGGTCAAATTCAACGTACAGACCATAATCAGAACGACCGCGGTCATAGTAATGCCCTGCGGACTCGGACTTGCCGCGATATCAAAGGGGATACTTTCGCTTCTCTATCACGATACAAGCGCTATCGCGATAGCGGCGCCCAATCTTCGCGTGCTCGGCTTCTGCGCGATATTCGCCGGCATAAATTCGCCTATCATCGCGATGCTTCAAGCCGTCGGCAAAGAGGTGGTTCCGCTTAAAAACATAGCTGTCGGCGCGGTGCTCAAAATAATTGTCAACTATATTCTCGTCGGCAACCCGTATGTGAATATTTACGGTGTGCCGATAGGCACCACTGTCTGTTATTTCTATATTTTCGCGGCAAATCTGTACTGTCTCATCAAACACACCGGCGTGAAGCTTGATTTTTACTCAACTCTCATAAAACCGTTTATCGCCGGCGCGTGTTCGGCTGTTACCGCTTTTGCCGTATATAATATTGTTTTGAGTTTTTTACACCGCAACTTTTTTGCGGCGGCGGGCGCGATTTTTGCGGCGGCGGTCATGTATTTTGTGGCTCTCGGAGTGTTCAGAGTGCTTGAAAGCGACGACATTTTGACCCTGCCCAAGGGCGATAAAATACTCGGTTTATGCAAAAAACTCCGTCTTGTGCGGTAAAAAACGCAAAAAAGCCCACAAAAAAGCGGTTTTTTTGAAAAAAATCAATAAAAGATATTGATTTTTTCTTCAAAATATGGTATAAATAAATAAACCGTTAAGCATATAGAGCGGTTTTAGTGAATTTGAGAAAACGTAGTTTTCTTAAAAGAAAAAATAGGAGGTTCAGACAATGAACAAAACAGAATTAGTTGCGGCAATCGCAGCAAAAGCAGACATTACCAAAAAAGATGCGGAAAAGGCATTGGCAGCAGCAATCGAGGCCATTACCAAGGCAGTTAAAAAAGGCGACAAGGTTCAGCTCGTAGGCTTCGGTACTTTTGAGGCTCGCAAGCGTGCCGCTCGTCAGGGCATCAACCCCGCTACCGGCGCTAAAATAAAGATCGCCGCTTCCAAGACTCCGGTATTCAAGGCCGGCAAAGCTTTCAAGGACGCAATAAAATAATTCAGCCTGTAAGCCGCCGGTTACGGCGGCTTACTTTTTTTGAAAAGTTATGAGAATAGATAAATACTTAAAGGTTTCTCGCCTTATTAAACGCCGCACCGTTGCCAATGAGGCGTGCGACGCGGGCAGAGTAAAGGTCGGCGGCAGGTCGGTACGCGCTTCTTACGATGTTAAAGAGGGCGATGTGATCGAAATATCGTTTGGCAACAAAACGGTAAAGGTTCAGGTCACCGCGGTAAGCGAAGTTGTGAAAAAGGAAGACGCGGCGGGGCTTTACCGAATAATCGAATAATAAAAGCACCTTTTCAATATAAATTATTGAGAGGTGTTTTATTTTGGAAGAAAACAGTCGCATAATACAAAACGTAATAATCGAAAGCCGTAAAAAACTCAGCGTTTCAGGAGTCCGTCAGGTGCTTTCGTTTGACGATGAAACGCTGCTTCTCGATACCGCGCTCGGCAGAATAACAGTAAAGGGTGAAAACCTGAAAATTGAAAATTTCAACACATCGTCTGGCGACTTATCGGCGACGGGGACCGTTCACGCGGCGGTGTATATGGCGTCGGAAAACTCCGGCGGCGGTTTTATTTCCCGCCTTTTCAGATGATATGTGGGAGATAAGTGTAAGCGGGCAGGTGATTTCCTGCCTGTATTCGTTCGCGCTGGGCGGCGCTCTGTGCGTGTTTTACGACCTGATAAGAGCGACGCGAAGCGCCGGCGCAAATTCCGCGTTTGCGGTTTTTGCCGGCGACGTTATATTCTCTGCGGTGAGCGCGGTATGCGTATTTCTCTTTGCGGTCGCGCTTACGAACGGCGAAATACGCGGGTACATAGTCTTTTCGGTCGCGGCGGGTTTTCTTGCCTTCAGGTTTACGCTCGGCAGAATTACGTTTTTTGTTTTCGATTTGTTCTTTTGTTTTTTCGGTAAAGTCGCGGCGAGGATTTTCGCTATTGCCGCGGACGTTTGCGATTATCTGCAGGGAGTAATGTCGGCGGCGCTCGGCAAAACGGCGGGAGCCGCGGCGTCGTGCGCGTGCGCGTTAAAAAAACTCTTGAAAAGTGTATGTAAAATGTTGTATACTACTAAATATAAAAGAAAGGCAAAGAAGGTTAAGAATGAGCAGAGGCGGTAAACGGTCAAGAAGCGTTATTGTTCGCATTATAGTTCTTTTCGTCGCAAGCTATATGGTTATAGGGCTTATAGGACTTTACCGGGAGCTTAACGCGAAGCAGAAAGAGCTCCGTGATTTGTTGGTCAAAAAGGATAACATAGAAATACAGATAGAGGATTATAAATCGCTGCTCAGCAGTGCCTCATATAACGATATTATCGAGAAAGCGGCGCGTGAGCGCCTCGGGTACGCATATCCCACCGAAGAGGTTTACGTGGATATTTCGGGCAACTGAAATTAAAAAATCATTGGAGGATCTTTTGAATCTATGCAGTTGAAAACAGGCGATATTGTTGAGGGTAAAATAACGGGTATCACTTCTTTTGGCGTTTTTGCCGATATAGGAAGCGGCGTTTCCGGCATGGTACATATTTCCGAAATTTCGCGCGATTACGTCAGCGATATACATGAATTTGTAAAGGTCGGCGATACCGCTAAAATGAAGGTTATTGCCGTCGGAGAGGATGGCAAAATATCACTCAGTATCCGCAAAGCCCTGCCTGAGGAGCCGCCGCGCAAGAGGGCGAAGAAGACCTATGAGCCGAAAGCGGCAACGCCTCCCGATCCGTCATACGTCTGGGAAGCGGCGCAGGATACGCCTTCGAGCTTTGAAGAGATGATGAATAGATTTAAGCAGAGAAGCGATGAAAAGATATCCGACCTGAAAAGGAAAAATCCCGATGCCCGCCGCGGCAAGCGTTCATCGGGCGGTAAATAAAAAACGGGAGGCGGTGCGCGTAAGCGCCACTGCCTTTTCTTGTAGTGAAATTATTATGGTGAAAACTATGCGTGAAATTGATGTTTTAACAGTAGGCAAAACGGTGGAGGAGCTGTGCGTTTCGGCAAATATGAACCTGCCGTGCGATTTGGCGCGGCGGCTTCAAAGCGCCGGGGAGTGTGAGCAGACCGGCACGGCAAAATCGGTTATTTCCGATATCTGCGATAACCTTGCCGCCGCGAAGGAGCTTGGCGTACCGATTTGTCAGGATACCGGTATGGCGGTCGTCTTTCTCGATATCGGGCAGGATGTTCACTTTACCGGCGGCGACCTGTTTGAAGCGGTGAACGCGGGAGTGCGGCACGGATATGATAAGGGGCTTTTGCGTAAGTCGGTGGTATCGGATCCTCTTCGCCGCGAGAATACCGGCGATAATACCCCCGCCGTTATACATGCCCGCATAGTGCCGGGCGAGCGGGTAGGCGTCACGGTGGCGCCCAAGGGCTTCGGCAGTGAAAATATGAGCAGGATATTCATGCTTACCCCTGCGGACGGCAGGCAGGGCGTTATTTCCGCCGTGGTTTCCGCTGTCAGTGAGGCGGGGTCAAAACCGTGTCCTCCCGTTGTTGTCGGCGTTGGGATAGGCGGCGATTTTGAGAGTTGCGCACTGCTTTCAAAGCGCGCGCTTATACGCAGTACCGATATTCCGAACCCGGATGAATACTACGCCGCGCTCGAACGTGAGCTTCTTTCAGAGATAAACAAGCTCGGCATAGGTCCGCAGGGCTTCGGCGGTAAAACAACGGCGCTTGCCGTAAATATTGAGACGGCGCCTACGCATATAGCCGGACTGCCCGTGGCGGTGAACATCGGCTGTCACGTTACAAGGCACGCCTCCTCGGTGATTTGATATGAGTGAAACGTATAATCTTATAGCGCCCGTGCTTTTCGGTGTGGAGAGTATCGCGGCGGATGAGTTCCGGCGCATGGGTTTTGAGAATGTGACCGCCGAAAACGGCAGGGTGCTTTTTTCGGGTAACGGCAATATGCTCGCCCGCGCGAATATTTGCTCCCGCTTTGCCGAGCGCGTTTTAATAAACGTCGGTCAGTTTAAGGCGACTTCCTTTTCAGAACTGTTCGACGGCGTAAAATCTTTGTGCTGGGAACGGTATATCGGCAAAGAGAACGCCTTTCCGGTCACCGGGTCAAGCATAAACTCCGCGCTTTTCAGCATACCGGACTGCCAGTCGATAATCAAAAAAGCGATAGCAGACCGCCTCTCTTCAAAATACGGTATAAAGTGGTTCAGTGAGACCGGAGCGGAGTGCAGAGTCCGCTTCACCATATTGAAAGACGCGGTCACCCTCACGGTGGATACCTCCGGAGAGGGGCTTCATAAGCGTGGCTACCGCAGAAACTCAAACGAAGCGCCGCTCAAAGAAACGCTGGCGGCGGCGATGTGCGATTTGGCGCGCATATACCCCGATACCCGCATTTACGACCCGTTTTGTGGGAGCGGTACGATACTTATCGAAGCGGCGCTTATGGCAACGCGCCGCGCACCGGGCTTAAACCGCTTTTTTGCCGCCGAGCGGTTTGATTTTTTAAGCAAAGAGGTCTGGCGTGAGGAGAGAACGCGCGCGCAGGACTGCATACTTCACAACGTGGATTTTTCTGCGCAGGGGTTTGATATAGACCCGGCGGCGGTGGAACTGACCCTGCAAAACGCCAAAAAGGCGGGCGTCGAAAAGTACGTAAAGGCGGCGCTCGCGGACATAAGAGATTTTACCGCGCCGGATGAACGGATGATACTTGTTACAAACCCGCCCTACGGCGAGCGCCTGCTTGACGTAAAGGCGGCTGAGGAGCTTTACAGAACCATGGGCGCGCGTTTTGATATGAAGCCGGGCAAAAAGTATTTCATTATAAGTCCGCACGATGAGTTTGAAAAATTCTTCGGCAGAACGGCGGATAAAAGGCGTAAACTTTATAACGGCATGATAAAATGCCAGTTGTTTATGTATTTTAAGAACGGACAGGCGGGAGAGAATTGAAATATCTGTTTATAGTAAACCCGGTTGCGGGTAAGGGAAAAAAGCAAGCCGAAATAATCGAAGCAGTAAAGAACTGCTTTTCGCACCGCGAAGAGGAATATGAGATCTATACCACCTCTGCCGCCGGCGACGCAAAACAAAAGGCGAACGCGGCGGCGGTAAGCGGCGAGAACATCACCGTGTTCGCCTGCGGCGGCGAGGGCACCGTGTTTGAGGTTCTTAACGGCATAGTCGGCTTTGATAACGTAAGTCTCGGCGTTATACCCTGCGGCTCGGCAAATGATTTTCTGAAATTTTTTGAAAACAGCGCGCCGTTTTCCGATATCGCCGCACTGGCGGACGGCGTCGCCGTACCTACCGATATTATAAAAGCAAACGACTATTACTGTCTTAACGGATGTTCGGTCGGTATGGACGCGGTTGTGGCGCGCGATATGAATATTTTCAAGGGCTGGCGCGGCGTATCCGGACCTATGGCGTATAAGCTCGCGGTGCTTAAAACCTTTTTCGGTAAAATCGGCGTAACCGTAAATCTTTCGGTGGACGGCGAGAGCCCCGTAAAGCGCGACTGCCTTTTTGCCGTGATAGCCAACGCGCCGTATTACGGCGGCGGTTATAAGAGCGCGCCCGAGGCAAACCCGTTCGATAACGCGCTTGATTTTACCACCGTCGATATCATTTCAAAGCTTAAAGTGCCGAAGTTTTTATCTCTCTACGAAAAGGGACTTCACGGCTCGCTTGATTACTGCACGCTCAGGCGTTGCGAAAGTATGGAATTTACGGCGGAAAAGCCGGTTCCGGTAAATCTTGACGGCGAGATAATCGAAAGCCGCCACATGAAATTCACGCTTGTAAAAGGCGGCGTTAAGTTCGTTTTGCCGCGCCCGGTTTACGAAAATATTAAAAATTCGTTAAAAGTTTTTGACTTTACTTGACTTTTGCAAAAAAGTGGATATAATAGGTAATTGTCAGAAGAATATTATTAGTGTTTGGAGGAATTTATATGACACTTAAACCATTAGCTGACAACGTAGTTATCAAGGCGACCGAAGCCGAGCAGACCACCAAAAGCGGTATTGTTCTTACTTCCGCCGCAAAGGAAAAACCGCAGATCGCCGAAGTTGTGGCGGTAGGTCCCGGCGGCATGGTTGACGGTAAGGAAGTATCCACCAAAGCCATCAAGGTCGGGCAGAAGGTTATTGCCGCGAAATACGCCGGCACCGATATCAAAATCGATGATGAGGAGTTTACCATTCTTCACGTGTCGGATATTCTCGCAATAGTTGAATAATTTATTTTTTGTTAACGGAGGTCTTTTTTATGGCAAAGAATATAGTTTTCGGAGAGCAGGCGCGCAAGGCGCTGCAGGAGGGCGTCGATAAACTTGCCGACGCCGTCAAGGTTACATTAGGACCCAAGGGCAGAAATGTTGTCCTCGATAAAAAATACGGTTCGCCGCTGATTACTAACGACGGCGTAACGATAGCCAAGGAAATCGAGCTTGACGACCCGTTTGAAAATATGGGCGCTCAGCTTGTAAAAGAGGTATCGGTCAAGACCAATGACGCCGCGGGCGACGGCACGACCACCGCTACCGTTCTGGCGCAATCGATGATAGCCGAGGGTATGAAAAACGTTGCCGCGGGCGCCAATCCGATGATAGTCAAAAAGGGTATAAAAGCGGCTGTTGATACCACGGTTGCGACGATAGTTAAGAACTCCAAAAAGGTTTCCGGCAGTGACGATATTGCCAGAGTCGCCACCGTTTCTTCGAGTGATGAGGTGATAGGTAAGCTCATAGCCGAGGCGATGGAAAAGGTATCGGCGGACGGCGTCATCACCGTTGAGGAGTCAAAGACTGCCGAGACCTACTCCGAGGTTGTCGAGGGTATGCAGTTTGACCGCGGTTATATCACCCCCTATATGGTGACTGATTCGGATAAAATGGAAGCGGTGATAGACGACGCTTACATCCTTATCACCGATAAGAAAATCTCCAATATTCAGGAGATACTGCCGCTTCTTGAGCAGATAGTTCAGTCGGGCAAGAAGCTCGTTATAATCGCCGAGGATATCGAGGGCGAGGCGCTCTCGACCCTTATAGTCAATAAGCTTCGCGGCACCTTCACCTGCGTAGGCGTAAAGGCGCCGGGCTTTGGCGACAGGAGAAAGGAAATGCTCCGCGATATCGCCGTGCTCACCGGCGGCGAGGTCATATCCGAGGAGCTCGGACTCGAGCTTAAGGATACTACGGTAGAACAGCTCGGTCGCGCCCGTCAGGTCAAGATAACCAAGGAAAACACCATTATCGTTGACGGCGCGGGCGATAAGTCGGCTATCAAGGACCGCGTGGCGCAGATAAGAAATCAGCTTACTACCACCACTTCCGATTTTGATAAGGAAAAATTGCAGGAACGCCTCGCAAAGCTTGCGGGCGGCGTTGCGGTTATCAAGGTCGGCGCGGCTACCGAGATAGAAATGAAAGAAAAGAAGCTCCGTATCGAGGACGCTCTCGCGGCAACCAAGGCGGCTGTTGAGGAGGGCATCGTCGCGGGCGGCGGCGTAGCGCTGCTTAACGCCATACCCGCCGTTAAAAAGCTTGCCGATAAAGCGCAGGGCGATGAAAAAACGGGCGTAAATATCGTGCTTAAATCCCTTGAATCACCGATTCGCCAGATAGCGTATAACGCGGGTATCGAGGGCTCGGTAATAGTTGATAAGATCCTCACGAGCGGCAAGAAGAATTACGGCTTCAACGCTTACGACGAGACCTACGGCGATATGATGGAGGCAGGCATTGTCGACCCGACAAAGGTCACCCGTTCGGCGCTCGAGAACGCCGCGAGTGTAGCCGCCATGGTGCTTACCACCGAGAGTCTTGTGGCGGATAAGAAGGAAGACGCCGCCGCGGCAAACGCCGCAGCAGCAGCAGCTGCCGCGCAGGCGGGCGGAATGTACTGATTCAGGCGTCAGGCATCAGATTTCAGATATCAGATAATATGTGCGGCGGGGAAACCCGCCGCACGTTATTTTATATTATGGCGGGCGGATGCTATCCGCCACTACGGTGCGCCGATTATATTTGCATTTTGCAGGGGCGATTCACGAATCGCCCGTTCTTTATGTTCGCGGCGGGCACGTTGCGTCTGCCGTCTGATATCTGAAATCTGAAATATCATACTTTTGGCTGATGCAAAACGTGAAGAATTGTGGTAATATCATTTTGGATAGTTATATCTATATATCTTATAGGGAGTGATCCTCAAAATGAAAAAACGGATGTTGAGCATTTTACTTTGTCTGGCGCTGGTAATCGGCGCCCTGCCTTTAGGGCTATTCACCTTCACAGCGGCGGCAACCGAACTGCCCGAACTCACTAACCTTGTAGGCAGGTGGGACGGCGACAACTACTACATCACCTTTGACAAGGTTGAAGGCGCCGTTAGGTACAATTTCAACTGGAGCATGACCCAGGGCACCACCCTGTACCAAAGCTCTTTTGAAAAAGCCGATAAAATTACCTGCATTATTACAAAGCCCTATTTTTATGTAAGCGCAAGCGCCCCTTACTGGGTAAATATAGATGTAAAAGATAAGTACGGCGACAGCATCGCGCATTCTTATCACAGCATAAAATCTCCCTATGAAAAGGTTCTTGATACTCCGCGTAACATCTATTTATCGCCTACGGGCATACTTGTTTTCGATCCGGTTGAAAACGCCGAAACCTACGAAGTACAACTGCTTTATCATTATACGCATCTTAAAACCTATTATATTACGACTCCCACTCCGTTTGTGGATATGAGCGAATGGGTCAATTCCGATAAAGAGGGCGCGGTATTTTCGGTGAGGATTACAAGCATTGCCGCGGAGCGTTACGGCAAATACCGCGAAAGTGATACCGGAAGTAGAGATTTAAAATATTCGGCTTCGAACGAACTCGGCGGAACGGTCGTAATAAATTCCGACCGCACGGTAACCTACGGGCATTATCTTAAATACCTTTACCAGTGCACAAGTACGCCGCTGCACCTTCAGTGGCAGCATTACGATTCGGACGCCGAAAATATCGACAACGCCTGGGTCAACATTACCGAATCGCAAAAGACAAGCTACCCCGCACAGGAGCTGCGCGTTATAGTTACCGCTGACGGACACGAAGGTTCTGTTACAAGTAAAGACAATAATTATACCGATCAATACCACCCCTATGTGGCGACCTCTTTTAAGGACCTTGTAAGGGTGTTTAACCGCGACCACGACAACGACAAAACCATTTACATTAAGCTGGGCGCCGATATTACCGTAACAAACGGCAGCGGTCATCTTGAAGCGAACGGCGGCGACGTCGACCTTGACCTTGCCGGCTATACCTTAAGTTATCACGGTGCAACCCGCTCCCTTATCCGCGGCGGCGGTTATAACAATGACAACAAAAACGCCAGAGTACACATACGCGACAGCAGAAGATACGACGGTAAATGGATAGACGGTCAGATAATATTCAATCATTTCCAACTCGGTTATCATTGGAGCCACGGTCCCACATCGGATTATCATGACGACTGGCTGGAATATCGCGGTCTTTCCACTACCGTACTTACCGGCAACGTTTCGGTTTACGGCGGCACAATTATAAACAAATCGCACGAGGGATATGCCTCCTTCCCGGCGCATGAATCGGGCGACCTTTACGAATACGTTTACGCGAGTTATCCCGGCTACGGCAATGCCGACGGACTAAGACTTTACGGCGGCACCTTAGAATCGGAGCGCCCGGTATATCTCCAAAGCAATTCCGAAGGCGAAGAGTACGGTTTTTACGGCGGCACCATAAAATCAAGCGGCGAATTTGCGGTCGAAGTCGTAATTATGGACAAGGAAAACTACTCGCTGCCGAGTCTTCGCAATATTAAGGCTATAAACGAATCCGATAACGAGCAGATTGCGTTTTTGAATATGCGCTACACCAATGGAGCGGGCGACGTCGACTCGACAAGGGCGTTTGCCGACCTTAACGGCTGCTATTTATCGGCTGCCGCTTCGTACACCGACGGCGTTAAAAATTCGTTTGCAACCCAAAATATGCTTTATATTATCGACAAGGTTGCGGGACCGCTGTTCAGCGACACCTACGAAATTAAAACCGACGCTACGCTTAAAAGTCTTGAATTCCAGATAACCGAGCCGGTTGCGGGCGAGATACCCGATTACACCGTTACGGGCGGCGAGAGCGACCTTTACACCAGAGAGCTTATCTGGCAGTTTGAAAGAATGCCAGACACCTTCAGAGATTTAGAGGATATATACGCACCGTTCAGAACAGGTCTTTACTACCGCGCGCTTATAAAGCTGACCCCTAAAGACGGTGTAAATCTGACCATTACCGGCACCCCCACAATAGGAAGTAAAGTTGCGTCGAATTATGAATCGGGAGGATGCTACTATCTATATTCCAACTACCGCCTTAGAGATACCTACTTTGATATATGGATAGGCGGCACGCAGGTAGGCCGTCTTAATAAGGGCGACGTTATAGGCGACGGCGGCTCGGTACAGCTTTATGAAGAGGGCGAATACCCCGACCCGTACTTCAAATATTCCAAGGTGCTTGTCTTTAACAACTTTAATATGATTAAAGACGATTACACCCTGTTCGATACCGGCAAGTCCGAAGGTATTATAAAAGCGCAGATACTTATAAACGACGATATTTCAATATACGTCAGGGGCGAAAACAGTATAGGCGGCAAGTATTCCACCGCCCACGGTATCTGCCTCGGCTCACAAAACAGCATATCGTTCTACGGCGACGGTAAGTTTACGGTAGACGAATCATGGAACGATAACGACGCGATGATCGGCTACGGCTCCTGCGTGTTCTTTAACGACGATGTCGAGTTTGTGCTTAAAGGCAGATACGGCGCAAGATTGGAATTTAACAGTGACACAGCGGGCTTTGATTTGTGGAATAACGCCAAGGTTACCTGCTATGCTAAAACAACCGAAGACGATAAAGACTATCCCGCGCTTAAGGTGAGCGGCAACGTTACCATAGGAAAACACGGCCATCTTATCTGCGAACAGCAGTACACCGAAGGCGCAATGTCTTCTTGGGACGGCGATTTCCCCAACGACTACTACGATATAAAAATACTTAAAAACCACGAATGGGCTACCGGCACACTCAACCCCGTAACACCATATCAGCCCGAAGGCGGTATAAACAATAAGGGCGGCGTACACGAAAGCGAGTGCCGTTATATCGATATACAAGGCAAAACGGTTTACGCTACCGAGGTTAATTTCTATCCCGACGCCATTACCGTTACGCCTACAAGCACTAATAAGGGAGTAATGACACACTTAAAGCCGAGTGGCGCTGCGGATATTTATGATGATCTTACCTTCCAGAGTTCTGACGAAAGCATTTTGCAGATATACAAGGCGCCGGGCGATAAACGTTGGATAACACTGCTGCCGCAGAAAGACGGCGTGGCAACCGTTACCGCCACCGCACCCGGCGGCGCAAAGGGCACCCTTACGGTAACCGTTACGGGCTATGACGACGCGGAAAAGTGCAATGTTTACTGGTATTTAGACCCGTCAAGTACGGAATATGTCGCCGGCGCTACGGTACTAAAGGGCAGTGTGTTCGGTCTTCCGCCGCAGCCGTCACGCGAAAACGCCGAGTTCGGCGGCTGGTATACCGACAGAGGCTTAACACAACCTTATGACTCCACTGCTCCCATTATGGAGGATACCGAATTATTCCCGAAATGGATACCCACGGGCGATCATATTCCCGGCGATATCAACGGTGACGGTTCGGTCAACAACAAGGATTTAACGCGGTTGTTCCAGTACCTTTCCGATTGGGACGTTGAGGTAAACGAAGCGGCGCTCGACGTAAACGGCGACGGTTCGGTCAATAACAAGGACCTGACCCGGTTATTCCAGTACCTCTCCGACTGGGACGTGGAAATACATTGATGTAGCGGGCGGATGATATCCGCCCCTACGTCGTACCAATTAAATTTATAATTTGTAGGGGCGATTACCAATCGCCCGCAAGGAAGATGTCAGACACAGTATGCGGCGGTGAATTCACCGCCGCATAATCATTATACGGACAGCCGGGGACGTCTGTCCCTACGAAATGTAAATTAAATTGATACGCCGTAGGGGCCGATGCCCACATCGACCCGGTTTTTCCGTTTCGGGATGTGTCAATACGTTTTAATCGTAGGGTCGGGCGTCCCCGACCGACCGTTTCAGGTTAAAAATTTCCTCTTTGCCTCCCTTGTGTAAAGGGAGGTGGCGCGAAGCGCCGGAGGGATTATTCAAAGATTTTATCCCGAAATAATTGCCCGGTTAATTCGACCGACGGCGTATAATCCAAACAATCCCTCAGTCTCGCTGCACTCGACAGCTCCCTTTACACAAGGGAGCCAAACAGGTGCGGCTTTGCCGCTTTTTTAATCCGGCAAAATACCCGCCGTTTTGTCCTTTTTGCATATAACAGCGCGGTTTTCAAATGCCTATTTTGTCAACAAAACACTTGACAAAACGGGGATTTGGTGATATTATTTTTTAGCGTGCCGTACTATGTTCGGTACAAATTTCAAAGAAAGGAGATAATAAGTAGTGCCAACCTTTAATCAGTTAGTTCGCAGCGGTCGTGAGACGGTGGAGAAAAAGGCGAAGGCGCCCGCGCTTCTCAAGGGTTACAATTCCATGAAACGCAGCCTCACCGATAATGATTCTCCGCAGAAACGCGGCGTTTGCACAGCTGTTAAAACGTCTACGCCCAAGAAGCCTAATTCGGCTCTCCGTAAAATCGCGAGAGTACGTCTTTCCAACGGAATAGAAGTTTCGGCTTACATTCCCGGAATAGGGCATAATCTTCAGGAACACAGCGTTGTTCTGATTCGCGGCGGCCGTGTTAAGGATCTCCCCGGCGTGCGTTATCACATAGTCCGCGGAACTCTTGATACGCAAGGCGTTGCAGACAGGATGCAGGCGCGCTCCAAATACGGAGCAAAACGTCCCAAAGCAGGTGCGAAGTAATTCAATCTGAGACAGAATCTCTGCTATAACCGGCAGGCTTATATATATGTAGATTATATTCGCCTTGCTTGGTGCGACGGGAATTTGTCACTCGAGTACCTATGATATCATCTCTATGAAGGAGGGAAGCAAAGTGCCAAGAAGAGGCTTTATTGCTAAACGTGATGTTCTCCCCGATCCTATCTACAATTCAAAGAAGGTAACGCGTCTTATCAACAACGTTATGCTTGACGGTAAGAAGGGCGTTGCTCAGAAGATAGTTTACGGTGCGTTTGACATCATAAGTGAAAAAACCGGAAAGGATCCGCTTGAGGTTTTCGACGCGGCTATGGAAAATATCATGCCGCAGCTCGAATGTAAGGCGGTCCGCAAAGGCGGCGCCACCTATCAGGTGCCTTTCGAGGTTCGTCCCGAGAGAAAGCAAACTCTCGGACTTCGCTGGCTGACGATGTTCAGCCGTCAGCGCTCTGAGCGCACAATGAAAGAGCGTCTTGCAGCAGAAATACTTGACGCTAACAACGGCTTAGGTAACGCCGTTAAGAGACGCGAAGAAATGCACAGAACAGCAGAAGCGAACAAGGCGTTCGCACACTACAGATGGTAATTTTTTACTGCTGTTATTTTCGCGCATATGGAGGTTAAAATGCCAAGAAAAGTATCCCTTGAAATGACAAGAAATATTGGTATTATGGCTCATATCGATGCCGGTAAGACCACTACGACGGAGCGTATTCTCTTTTATACGGGTATAAACCGTAAACTCGGTGAAACGCACGACGGCGCATCGACCATGGACTGGATGGAGCAGGAGAAGGAAAGAGGTATAACCATTACTTCCGCCGCTACCACCTGCTTCTGGAAGGACCACCGTATCAATATAATCGACACTCCGGGACACGTTGACTTCACTGTTGAGGTTCAGCGTTCACTTCGAGTGCTTGACGGCTCGGTTACCGTTCTTTGTGCAAAGGGCGGCGTTGAGCCGCAGTCTGAAACCGTATGGCATCAGGCAAACGAGTATCACGTACCGCGCATGATTTTCGTCAATAAGATGGACATTATGGGCGCGGATTTCTATCACGTACTCGATATGATTAAGGAAAGATTCAACTGCAACGCTGTGCCTATTCAGCTGCCTATCGGCTCGGAGGACACGTTCAAGGGAATCGTTGACCTTATCAATAACGACGCCGAGGTCTATTATGACGACCTCGGTAAAGATGTTCGCCGCGAGGAAATTCCGGATGATATGAAGGAGCTGGCGGCGAAGTACAGAGGCGCGCTCATTGAAGCGGTAGTGGAGCAGGATGAGGAGCTTCTGGAAAAATTCTTTGAGGGTGAAGAGCCCACTGTTGAGCAGATAAAGAAGATCATCCGCAAGGCGACCATTGCAAATGAAATGGTCCCCGTAACCTGCGGTACCGCTTACAGGAACAAGGGCGTTCAGCCGCTCCTTGACGCCATCGTCGATTATATGCCGGCTCCTACCGATGTAGAAGCCATAAAGGGCGTAAATCCGAAGAATGACGAAGAGGAAGTAAGGCATTCATCCGACAGTGAGCCGTTTTCCGCTCTCGCGTTCAAGATAGCTACCGACCCGTACGTCGGCAAGATTTGCTATTTCCGCGTTTACTCCGGTACTGTTGACGCAGGCGCCGGCGTATATAACTCGGTAAAGCAGAACCGTGAACGCATGGGCAGAATACTGCAAATGCACGCTAATCACAGAGAGGACCTTGAAACCTGCTACGCGGGCGACATCGCGGCGGCGGTCGGTCTTAAAAACACCACCACCGGCGATACTCTTTGCGATGAAAAGCATCCGATAATTCTCGAATCGATGAACTTCCCCGAGCCGGTTATCCGCGTAGCCATTGAACCCAAGACCAAAGCGGGTCAGGAAAAAATGGGCATCGCGCTTGCCAAGCTCGCGGAGGAGGATCCGACCTTCCGCTGCTACACCGATGAGGAAACGGGGCAGACCATTATCGCCGGTATGGGCGAGCTGCACCTTGAAATCATCGTTGACCGTCTGCTTCGTGAATTCAAGGTCGAGGCAAACGTAGGCGCGCCGCAGGTTGCTTACAAGGAAAGCATCCGCAAGAAGGTTGACCATGAGACCAAGTATAAACGCCAGTCGGGCGGTTCAGGTCAGTACGGTCACGTTAAAATCATTCTCGAGCCGAACGAAACCGGCAAGGGTTATGAGTTTATCAATTCCGTTACCGGCGGTACCATTCCGAAGGAGTATATACCTGCGGTCGATGCGGGTATCCAGGGCGCTTTGCAGGCGGGTGTGCTTGCGGGTTACCCCGTCGTTGACGTAAAGGTTACGCTTTACGACGGTTCGTATCACGAGGTCGACTCGTCTGAAATGGCGTTCAAGATAGCCGGTTCCATGGCTTTCAAAGAGGCTTGCAGAATTGCGGATCCGGTTCTTCTCGAACCGATTATGAAGGTCACCGTTATTGTTCCCGAGGAGTATATGGGTGACGTTATAGGCGACCTTAACTCACGCCGCGGCGAGATCCAGGGCTTTGAGGACCGTTCGGGACTCAAGCAGATAAACGCCAGAGTACCGCTCGGCGATATGTTCGGCTACGCGACCGACCTGCGCTCCAAAACACAGGGACGCGGTCAGTACGTTATGGAGCCGGACGGCTACAAGGAAGTTCCGAAGAGCATAGGCGAAAAGATTATTTCGAACCGCTCGAAGGAAGACCGATAAAATATTAAATAATACTTGAAATTTTCGGTATTATTTGGTAAACTATAAATATATAGCAGATATAAACGCTATTAAGGAGGAAAATAACAATGGCAAAGGCAAAATTTGAACGTACCAAACCGCATGTAAACATCGGTACAATCGGTCACGTTGACCACGGCAAGACCACCCTTACCGCAGCGATTACAAAGTATCTTTCTTTCAAGGGTCAGGCACAGTTTGAGGATTATGCAAACATCGATAAGGCTCCTGAAGAGAGAGAACGTGGTATTACAATCAATACCGCTCACGTTGAGTATGAGACTGACGCCCGTCACTATGCTCACGTTGACTGCCCGGGACACGCTGACTATGTTAAGAACATGATCACCGGTGCTGCGCAGATGGATGGCGCGATCCTCGTTATCGCCGCTACCGACGGCCCGATGGCTCAGACTAAAGAGCACCTTCTTCTTGCCCGTCAGGTTGGCGTTCCGTCAATCGTTGTATTTATGAACAAATGCGATCAGGTTGATGATGAAGAACTTCTCGAACTCGTTGAGATGGAAATCCGTGAAACTCTTGATAAATATGAGTTCCCCGGCGATGATACACCGATAATTAAGGGTTCGGCTCTTGTAGCGCTTGAAAGCACTTCTACCGACCCCAACGATCCGGCTTATGCTCCTATCAAGGAACTTATGGATGCTGTTGACAGCTATATTCCGACTCCGGACCGTAAGGCTGACCTTCCGTTCCTTATGCCTATCGAAGACGTTATGACCATTTCCGGACGCGGCACCGTTGTTACCGGCCGTGTTGAGCGTGGTCAGCTCAAAGCAGGCGAGGAAGTTGAGATCATCGGTCTCACCGAAGAGCGCGCTAAGACAGTTGTTACTTCTATGGAAATGTTCCGCAAGACCCTTGATTACTGCGAGGCCGGCGATAATGTCGGCGCACTTCTCCGCGGCGTTGGCCGTGATGAAGTTGAGCGTGGTCAGGTTCTCTGCAAACCCGGCTCGATCAATCCCCATACAAAGTTCCACGGTCAGGTTTACGTTCTGACCAAGGAAGAGGGCGGCCGTCATACTCCGTTCTTTAACAACTACCGTCCGCAGTTCTATTTCAGAACTACCGACGTTACCGGTGTTGTATCTCTTCCCGCGGGCACAGAGATGTGCATGCCCGGCGATAACGTAGAGATGGACGTTGAGCTCATCACTCCTATCGCTATTGAAGAGGGTCTCCGTTTCGCTATCCGTGAGGGTGGCCGTACCGTAGGCTCCGGCGTTGTTACAAAGGTTAACGCTTAATTTTCAGTTCCTTTCACCGCCTGTTTTTACAGGCGGTGTTTTTTAGCAAAAAAAACGGTCTTGAGTATTTGAATCTTCTGAAAGCGGAGTGGTTTTTGTGTTCTGTAACACAGTCCCCGAAAGAGTCGGTATAAAATCGGAAGACGTTCTGTATTATCTTAAAAAATTAGAGCAGCGCGGTCTTTTTATGCATAGCGTAATTATGGCGCGCGGAAATAAGATCTTTTGTGAAGCATACTGGAAACCGTATAGCGCAAAAACTCAGCAAAGGATGTATTCAATAACAAAAAGTTACGTAGGTATCGCAATAAGCGAGTTGATTGCGGAGGGTAAACTGTCTTTAGATGATAAAATCGTTTCCTATTTTCCGGATAAGCTTGTTAGTCCCGTTCATCCTTACCTTGCCGCGATGACGTTGCGTGACATGCTGACAATGCAGACGTGTATGACCGGCAGTAACTGGTTCGGGCAAAACGTTACTGACAGGTTAAAGCATTATTTTGCTTTGACGCCGGTAAAATATCCCGGAACCGGCTTTGATTATGACAGCGAGGGCTCGTTTGTTCTGTGCGCACTGGTCGAAAGAATAACCGGTAAAACGCTTCTTGAGTTTCTAAGGGAAAAATGCCTTGATGAGATTGGTGTTTTCAAAGATGCGTTCTGCCTTAAAGCGCCCGGAGGTCATACGTGGGGCGATTCCGCGCTTTTATGCACCGCGCGTGACCAGCTGGCTTTCGCAAGGCTGTTAGCAGACGGCGGCAAATGGAACGGCAAACAGCTGTTGAATCCGCAACTAATCTCCGCCGCTGTTTCAAAGCACAGCGATACGGTTGATTCGGGAATAAGCAGCTACGATAACGTAGGTTACGGTTATCAGATATGGCGTTGCTTTGACGGCGCGTTTGCTTTTTACGGTATGCACAATCAGACGGTTATTTACCACCCTGAAACCGATATTATTTTTGTGGCTACCGCGGGAGATCCTCACGGGGTGGCAAGGTCGGTTGCAATAGAAAACTTTTACAGCGATATCATACGCAACGTATCGAAAGAAAACTTCGAATGTATATCTGAAAACACAAAACTCGAAGAATATTGCGAAAAACTGGAGCTTCGTACCGCGTTCGGCGAGCGCGAATCAACTTTTGAAGCTCAAATCAACAACAAAACGTTTAAGGTAAAAGAAAACCCGATGGGTATTTCGGAGTTTTCGCTATCGTTTGACGGCGAGGGCGGCAATTTTACCTATTTGAACCGTCAGGGGAAAAAGACGCTCAGATTCGGCAAAAAGAAAAACATATTTCAGCAGTTCCCCGAAACCGGATATTCAAAGGACGTCGGCAGTGTGAGGTGTGAGGGACACACGTACCGCTGCGCCGTGTCCGCCGCTTGGGTGGAGGAAAAGAAGCTTTCGGTTATCGTTCAGATTATTGACGATTATATCGGATTGCTCAATATAACAATAGGCTTTAACGGCGAATACGCGCTTCTCGATATGAAAAAGAGCGCGGAGGATTTTTTGAATGAATACAGCGGTTGCGCGGTTGCAGAACCGGCGATCAAATGAGCGGCTATATATTTTGTGAGGTGTAAGCATTGTCGGCGGTAAAGGACTATATTCTTGAAAACTGGAAGAATACAATAAGATTCAATCCCGAGGACGAAGGAACGCGAATCGGGTTGCCGAAGCCCTATACGGTTCCCAGTATATCGGATAATTTTCAGGAAATGTATTACTGGGATACGTATTTTATAAACCGGGGCCTTATGATTTCGGGGCTGACCGAACAGGCGGTAAACAACGTTGAAAATATGCTTTATTTAGTGGAACGCTACGGCTTTATGCCCAACGGTAACCGGACGTTTTACCTTAATAATTCACAACCGCCGTTTTTGTCTTTAATGGTAAAAGACGTTTATAAAATGACGGGTGATAAGGATTGGCTTAAAAAAGCCGTGGCTACTCTCGAAAAAGAGTACGCTTTCTGGGATACCGCCCGTAACACGGAAATCGGGCTTAACCAGTATTCCTGTAATAAGGCGGGCGCTATCAAAAGAAACGCTTACGTAGATTTTATCGGCAGGATAGGGAAGAGACCCGAAGGGTATACCGACGACAGTCTTTCCTGCCAGTATATGACTATAAACGAAAGCGGATGGGATATAACGCCGCGTTTCGGGTTTGAAACGGAAAATTATGTTCAGGCGGACCTTAACGCGCTGATGTTTGCTTTTGAAGAAAATATGGCGAGGTTCTATGAAGAGCTCGGTAAACCCGGCTTTGAAGTCTGGAAAGAAAAGGCAAACAGGCGCAAAGAGCTTATGAACCGCTATATGTGTAAAGACGGGATATTCTACGATTATAATTTCAAAACCGGCAAAATCAGCGATATGTTTACTTGCGCTTCCTTTTACCCCATGTTTGCCGAAATGGTTACTGATAGTCAGGCGAAGGCGCTTGCAGATAATTTATACCGCCTTGAAGCGGAATACGGCGTGACCGTAAATGAAAGCAAAGATGATACATATCATTATCAGTGGCAGTATCCTAACGGCTGGGCGCCGCATCAGAATCTGGTTATGCAGGGGCTTTCAAAATACGGATATGGAGACGACGCGCTGCGCATAGCAAAAAAATATACCTGCTTAGTAGAAAAAAACTTTGCGGAAAAACACAATCTCTGGGAAAAATACAACGTGGTGACCGGCGGTATAGACGTAACGGACGAATCTCCCGATCACAAATCCAACGTGCCACCTATGATGGGCTGGTCTGCCGGCGCATATCTGGAAGCATTGCTGCTGATTGAACACGAAGGCAGGAATCTTCTTTAATATACTTATTTGAATTATCAATCGGTTTTTACCGCCTATATTATGCTTTTCGGGGCATAATACAGGCGGTGATTTTTTTGCGGAAAAAAGTTAAAAGAGAAAAAATTTCCGGCTTTTATATCCGTGCGCTTATATGTTATTTTCTGGTGATGTGTTTGCTGCTTGGCTGCATACTGCGCGTCGCGGTTATAGAGGCAAAGGATTACAGTGAGATCTGCACCGAACAAATAGAACTGCGAATCAAGGTCGCGCGTGTGCGCGGCACGGTTTACGACTGCAATATGATACCGCTTACTAATAATGAAAAAAGTATTGTCGCCGCTCTCGCCCCCACGCCGGGTGCGGTGTCGGCGCTTGCGGGGCAGTTATCAAAAGAGGATACCGATAAACTCATTTCCGCCCTCAGAAGCGGCAAGCCCGGTATCTGCGAGGTCGAAAACGCGGTGGAGGGCGAGGGCGTCGCCTCGACCGGAATTTACAAAACAAAAGGCGGAAAGGACGCCTGCCACGTGATAGGGTATCTCGATAACACGGGTCATGGCGTTACGGGACTTGAAAGTGCTTACGACGACCTGCTTTACGGCGACGAATATATAACCGCCGTTATATCGACCGACGGCAAGGGCAATATGCTTACGGGCAGTCAGCCGAGGTTTGAAAACAAATCTACGGCGCAGGCGAACGCCGTTGTATCAACAATAGATATAAATATTCAAAACAAGGTGGCAAAGGCGGCGGAGCCGATAGAAAGGGGCGCGGCGGTCGTCGCAGAAGTAAAGACGGGGGAGATAAAGGCGCTCGTAAGTCTTCCGCAGTTTGATACAACTGATATTTCCTCCGCGCTTGAAAACGCCGACTCGCCTCTGCTCAACCGCGCGCTCCTCGCTTACAGCGTCGGTTCAATATTCAAGCCCTGCGTTGCGGCGGCGGGCATTGAAAACGGTATGGGCGATTACACCTTTGACTGCACGGGCAGTACCTATATTATCGACCGATATTTCAAGTGTCACAAGTATGGCGGTCACGGCAATATCGGTTTAAGACAGGCGCTTGCGTTTTCCTGCAACTGTTATTTTTATAATTTCGCGGGTGTGCTCGGCGGCGAGGCGATATATAAAGCGGCTCGTAATACAGCGCTTGGAAGCAGCATAAAAATTGCGGAGGGTATACGTTCCTCCGCCGGCACGCTGCCTGAAATAAAGTCGCTCTATAACCTAGCTAATCTCGCCAATTTCAGCATAGGTCAGGGTGCGCTTTCGGCGTCGCCCGTCGCCATGCTTCCGCTTTATACGGCGATAGCAAACGGCGGCAGATATTATCTTCCCTCGCTTGTCAAAAGCACGATAAGAGGCGGCGTGATAACCGGGTACGATAAAGGGTATCCGACCGTTTGCATGAGCAGGGAAACGGCTGAAACGCTTAAAAACTATCTTAAAGACGTTATAACCGAGGGCACCGCGGTATCCGCCGCACCGAAAAACGTTACCGCCGCCGGCAAGACCGCAACCGCGCAGACCGGCAGGAGGGATTCGCTCGGCAACAAAATAAACAACAGTTGGTTTTGCGGCTTTTTTCCGGCGGACGACCCGGAGTATGTCGCGGTCATTCTTTCAGAGGGCGGTACCAGCGCGCAAACCGCCGCTGTTTTTTCCGGGATTGCCGACAGTATTTATAAAAAGGAATAAATTAACACTTGACAGCATATATGTGTAATAGTATAATTGTATACAATTATACAGCATTTCGGAAATTGAAGGAGTGATACTATGCTGGAACGTTCAAGTAAAACAAATCTGCTTGAATCGAATATTTATAAATACTCGCTTCAGGATGTGGCGGAGCCGAATCTCTACCGCGAGGTTTACAGCTATGACGACGTGCCGCGCGTGGCGTTCAACCACCGCCGCGTTCCCATGGGTATGCCGAAGGATATCTGGATAACCGATACCTCTTTCCGTGACGGGCAGCAGTCGGTCGAGCCGTACACCGTAAAGCAGATAGTCGACCTGTTTAAGCTTATGTCACGCCTTGCCGGTCCTTACGGAATAATCCGTCAGAGCGAATTTTTCGTATACAGTCAAAAGGACCGTGAGGCGCTGCTCAAATGTCAGGAATTAGGGTTGCCTTTCCCCGAAATTACAACGTGGATAAGAGCAAATAAAAAAGACTTCAAGCTTGTTAAGGATCTCGGTATCCGCGAGACCGGTATACTGGTTTCCTGCAGTGATTATCATATTTTCAAGAAACTGAAAATGTCGCGTAAGCAGGCGATGGATACTTATCTCGCCGCGGTAGGCGAGGCTTTTGAGGCGGGCGTTATGCCGAGATGTCATCTTGAAGATATAACCCGCGCCGATTTTTACGGCTTTGTAGTGCCGTTTGTAAACGAGCTTATGAAAATGTCGGATGACGCGGGTATCCCCGTGCGTATCCGCGCCTGCGATACCATGGGTTACGGCGTTCCGTATCCCGAGGTCGCGCTCCCGCGAAGCGTGCCGGGCATTATCTACGGCTTACAGCATTATTCCGACGTGCCGAGCGAAATGCTCGAATGGCACGGTCATAACGATTTTTACAAATCTGTCGCAAACGCCTCCACCGCCTGGCTGTACGGCGCGTCAAGCGTCAACTGCTCACTGCTCGGCATAGGCGAGCGCACGGGCAACGTTCCGCTTGAAGCCATGGTTATGGAATACGCTTCGCTTCGCGGCGCGTTCGACGGTATGGATCCCACGGTCATAACCGAAATAGCCCGCTATTTCAAGGATGAAATAGGTTATAAAATACCTCCGATGACGCCGTTTGTGGGCAGAAATTTCAACGTCACCCGCGCCGGTATCCACGCCGACGGGCTTCTTAAAGATGAGGAAATATACAATATTTTCAATACCGAAAAGATACTCAACCGTCCGGTGAGCGTGCTTCTCGGCAAAACTTCGGGACTTGCCGGCATAGCGTACTGGATAAATCAAAACTATTCGCTTACGGGCGAAAACGCGGTGGATAAGCATTCGCCGCTGGTTGTAAAGCTTAAAGAGTGGATAGACAGCGAGTATGACGGCGGCAGAGTCACCGCGCTTTCAAACGGTGAAATAGAGAGCAAAATTGCCGAAATTCAAAACATCCGGGGTTAAACCCGCAAAAATAACACGATAAGGGTGAAAAAAATGGAGCATAAAACCATATCGCTTGCCGACCAGGTTTTTGAGAATCTTGAAAACGATATTTTAAGCGGCAAATACGCCCGCGGCGAGTTGCTTACCGAAAGCAAGCTCAGCGTTACCATGGGCGTCAGCCGAACCCCGATACGGGAGGCGCTCCGCCGGCTTTCGCAGGAGCACATTATCGAAGAAACCGGTAAGGGCTCGGTGGTGGTAGGCATAACCGAGGAGGATTTAAGGGATATTTTCTTTATACGCCGTAAAATCGAGCCGGAGTGCGCGGCAATGGCGGCGAAAAACCGTACCGACGATCAGGTCGCGGCTTTGCGCGAGGCGGTCGAATTTCAGGAGTTTTATCTCGGCAAAAAAGATACCGAAAAAATAAAGCTTATGGACAGCCGTTTTCACGAAACGATATACCATATGTCTGCGAGTACGGTATTTTCCGACGTGCTCGTTCCGCTACACAGAAAAATTCAGAAATACAGAAAAGCGTCGGTTTCAAACAAGAGCCGCGCGGCGGCTTCGGTTGACGAGCACAGAAGTATTTTTGAGGCGATAGCGGCGGGCGATGAGGAGCAAACCCGCAAGCTTTTCAGTAAACATCTTGAAAACGCATATAATCATATGTTCGGTATGGAGTGATAAATATGGGACTTACAATAGCACAGAAAATCATTAAAGCACACCTTGTATCGGGCGAGATGATCCCCGGCGAACAGATAGCCGTTAAAATCGATCAAACGCTTACTCAGGACGCCACCGGTACAATGGCGTATCTCGAATTTGAAACTATGGGCGTGCCGCGCGTCAGAACCGAGAAGAGCGTCGCGTACATTGACCACAATACGTTACAGTCCGGCTTTGAAAACGCCGATGACCACCGTTACATACAGTCGGTAGCTTCTAAACACGGCATTTACTTTTCGCGCCCCGGCAACGGCATTTGCCACCAGGTACATCTCGAACGCTTCGGTATACCGGGCAAAACGCTCATCGGGTCGGACAGTCACACCCCCACCGGCGGCGGCATAGGCATGCTCGCCATGGGAGCGGGCGGTATGGACGTTGCGGCGGCAATGGGCGGCGGCGCGTATTATATCACAATGCCTAAAATGTATAAGGTAAATCTTACAGGTAAGCTCAAACCGTTTGTAAGCGCAAAGGATATAAGTCTTGAAATATTGCGTCTGCTGTCGGTCAAAGGCGGCGTCGGCGCGATAATCGAATGGGGCGGCGAGGGGATAAAGAACCTGTCTGTTCCGGAACGCGCAACCATCACCAATATGGGCACCGAGCTCGGCGCCACTACTTCTATTTTCCCTTCGGATGAAGTTACGCGCGAGTTTTTGCGCGCCGAAGGGCGTGAGGGTGACTTTACACCGCTTTCAAGCGACCCGGACGCACAGTACGATAAGATAATAGATATAAACCTTGATGAGCTAAAGCCGCTTATCGCCTGTCCGCACAGCCCGGATAACGTGGTTACTGTCGAATCGCTTGCCGGCACTAAGGTCGACCAGGTTTGTATCGGCTCGTGCACCAATTCTTCACTTTTTGATATGCTTAAAGTGGCGGCTCTGCTTAAAGGGAAGACCATAAGCGAGAGCGTAAGTCTTTCGATTTCTCCCGGTTCAAAGCAGGTGCTTGCAATGCTTTCCGATTGCGGGGCGCTCGGCGATATAATCGCCTCGGGTGCGCGGCTTCTCGAATGTGCCTGTGGACCCTGCATAGGCATGGGCTTTTCGCCCAATTCCGCCGGTGTTTCACTTCGTACCTTCAACCGCAATTTTGAAGGCAGAAGCGGTACGGCGGACGCGGGCGTCTACCTCGTTTCACCCGAAACGGCGGTTGCCGCCGCGCTTACCGGCGAGATAACCGACCCGAGAACGCTCGGCAGTATGCCCGCAATTAAAATGCCCGAAAGCTTCAAAATTAACGATACCGCGGTAATACCGCCCGCGTCGGAGGAAAGCGCGGGCAGCGTCGCCGTGCTTCGCGGGCCGAATATAAAGCCGTTCCCCGAATCAAAACCGCAAAACGATACGCTTACTGCGGCGGTATCGCTCAAAGTCGGCGATAACATAACGACCGACCACATAATGCCGGCGGGCGCCAAAATCCTACCTTACCGCTCAAATATACCGTATCTTTCAAATTTCTGCTTCGGCGTGTGCGATAAATCGTTTCCCGAACGCGCGAAGGCGCTCGGTGAGAGCATAGTCATAGGCGGTTCAAACTACGGTCAGGGCTCTTCGCGCGAGCACGCGGCGCTTGTTCCGATGTATTTGGGCGTTCGCGCTGTCATAGCAAAGAGTTTTGCGCGTATCCACGCGGCGAACCTCATTAACTCCGGTATTTTGCCGCTGACCTTCAAAAACGCCGGCGATTACGATAAAGTATCCGAGGGCGACGCGCTGTCGCTCACCGGTATTTTCGCCGGTATGGACAAAGGTGAAATAACACTTAAAGACGAAACAAACGGCGAAGAAGCGACGCTTGTCTGCTCCTTTACCGAAAGGCAGAAAAACATACTCAAAGCAGGCGGTTTGCTTGCTTTTGCAACGAAGAATTAAGGAGCGTTAAAAATGGAAAACTATATTAACGAAGCGGTTGAAAAATTCAGAAGTCTCTTGACCGAACAAATTGCCCGTGAGCGCAAAATGGAAGAAGAAAAGTGCGTTACTGACTTTGAGAAGCTTTCTAAAATCGTAATCGGCATATGCGGCGGAGACGGCATAGGCCCTATAATTTCAGCTGAAAGCAGGCGGCTTCTTGAATTCCTCTTAAAAGATGAAATCGCCGCCGGCAGAATAGAGCTTCGCACCATCGAGGGGCTTACTATTGAAAAAAGAATAGCGCACAACAAAGCTATTCCGGATGACGTTTTAGCTGAGATTAAGGCGTGCAACGTAATACTCAAAGCGCCCACCACCACCCTTAAAGGCGGTACGCTTGAAAGCGCGAACGTAGCCATGCGCCGCGAGCTTGACCTTTACGCAAACGTCCGTCCGGTGTGCGTACCGGATGAGAATATCGACTGGACCTTCTTCCGCGAGAATACCGAGGGCGAGTATGTGCTCGGCTCGCGCGGCGTGGCGATACCCGATACCCTGGCGTTTGATTTTAAGGTCACCACCAAAGAGGGAACTAAAAGAATCGCCCGCGCGGCGTTCGAGTATGCCCGCAAGAACGGTAAAACCAACGTTGCGATTGTCACCAAGGCGAATATTATGAAAAAGACCGACGGCATGTTCAGCGAGCTTTGCCACGAGGTCGCCGCGGACTATCCGGAAATCACCGCGGAGGACTGGTATATAGATATCATGACGGCAAACCTCGTCAATGAACGTGTACGCAGCAGATTTGAGGTTTTTGTACTCCCGAATCTTTACGGCGATATAATAACCGACGAGGCGGCGCAGATACAGGGCGGCGTCGGAACGGCGGGGAGCGCGAATATAGGCGACAGATACGCCATGTTCGAGGCGATACACGGCTCCGCGCCGCGTATGATAGAAGAGGGCAGAGGCATGTACGCCAACCCGACGAGTATGTTCAAAGCAACCGAAATGATGCTGTCGCATATCGGATGCAAGGCGCAGGCGGATAAATTGAGTAAAGCGCTTAGAATCTGCACCGAGGAAGCGCCCAAATATAAAATTACCGGTCGCCCGGACGGCGCGACCTGTACCGAGTTCGGCGATTATTTAATGGAAACAATATCAAAACTTTGAAAGGTTGTGTTTTAAGTGAACAAAAAAAGCGTTATTCTGCGCATACTGGCGGCGCTTACCGTATTTGCCCTGATTTTATGCGCCGGCGGCTGCGGCTCCGTGGATAATACGGAGGAAAAATCCTCAAAGGCGTCGCAAACCGAAAGCGGCGGCAAGACCGATACTTCAAGTGAAGCCGAAAAGCCCTTTACAAGCGCCGAAATATCCGACCTTAAAGCGGAGAAGATAGACTACTACTATTCCGCGGACATGGACTATTCCTGTTTCGTCGCCTGCGTTGACGGCAAATACGGTACTATGGACGATAAGGGCGTAATGATAGCCGACCCGGTTTTGCAGAAGCCGTATTTTTCGATGGTTTATTACAGTGAGGACGCAAAACCCGACGAATCGATTCTGAAATGGGTGCTCTGGTGCGAAAACGGCGACGGTATGATACTTCTTAACAGGGACGGCGGACTTAAAGACTGCCATCAGATACCCACCGGCTTTCCGGGTGAAAACAACGTATACTGGATGTCTGGCAAACCCGTACTGGTCCCGTACGGCGTGGAGCCGGGAACGGTGGAGTGCACGCTTGACGCGTACTACGATTACGAGGCGTACTTTTTCAGGAATACGGCGTATATGAATTATTCCGGAGGCGTAAAGCCGAAGGTAATCGCCATAAGGGAAGTAACGTCCTTCAAAAAAGAAGACAATATGGGTAATGAAGAGTACGTGCCGGTTTTCAAGTCGGAAAAATACGGTTTGTTCAGCTTCGATAAAAACGAAATGCTCACCGATTTTATCTACGACGAGTGCGTAGGACCGATAGACGGAGTTTTCGCGGTAAGGAAGGGCGATAAATGGGGCTACGTGACCGAAAGCGGCAAAAAGCTTACCGATTTGGTGTACGACGTTGCAAATGTTCATGTAGACGAATATGACGCGCAGTATAACTATAACGAGATGTATCTGCCGGTAAACGGTTATATAGTAACGGTTAAAAACGGCAAATACGGAATGATAGATACAGACGGAAAAACCGTTCTTGAAAACAGGTACGGATATATCTCGCAGGTTTCGGGAAACGGCGTCTTTTTCATGCTTGAAGGCGGCGTATGGAATCGTTGCGTTATGAAATAACAGCGCGCGGACATGTACATTTCAAATAAATAATCGGTTTTCAGTGATTTGAAGCTTTTGAACCCGGCGCGGTTTGCGCCGGGTTCTTTTCGTACGTAGTAAGAAGAAATCAAAAATGCGTTTGCAATCGTTTTACCCGGATCGCACGGCTAATAATCAATTCTGTGCGTATTTATCCGTAGGTTTTGATTATTTCTTCCGCAATTTGTTTGCGTGAAACGCAGGCGTCCATCGCCTGCTTTTCTATATAACGATGCGCGTCCGGTTCGGTCATTTTAAGTTCGCTTATAAGCAGCCATTTTGCACGGTTGACAATACGGATCTCATTCATTTTTTCCTCTATCGAAAGCGTTTTCTTTTCGGTCTTTCTGATTCGTTCCCTGGCACTTATCAGCCAACCCGAAGCGATTTCAAGCACCGCGCGCGCCGTCGGCTTTTGCAGCAAGAACACACCGTGTTCGGCAAGCTTATCGTATGCGTCTTCGTATTGCTCGCTTCTTGCAAGGAATAATACTACCGTATTATAAGAACTTACCGTATCAATGGCAAAGCGAACACCGTAATCGTCGGGAAGCGGCGAATTTACTACTACGATATCAAAATCCCGTTCGCTTATAGCCCGCTTCGCCGCGCTGACATTGTTTACCGTGTTGACGGGTGAAAACAGAGGAACGGAAAATATTTCCGGCATGGCGCTGTTGAATTTCTCGGCGGCAGATACGATAAGCACGCTGTAAACCTGTTCTTTCAGGCTCAAAACCGTTCCCCCTTTCTCAAATAATCAATTAAAAATTATTTGCCACAATAGATATCGAGTATTGCTTTTGGAATATGTTTTTTAATAAAATCGTCATTCTGTGCGACACATCTTGCCTCATCAATGCTTTCGGGAAGCTTATGCAAATAACGCATATTTTTTTCATCCGCCTTATAAACATTGATGTCTATCGGCTCGGGCATTTCCTTGTTGCGCTTCATGCCGCAAAGTCCTGACCAAATGAGCAGTGCAAATGCAATATACGGATTAGCCGCAGGATCGGGCGAGCGCAGTTCTATGCGGCGGTATTCATCCTCTGCCGCCGGAATGCGTATAAGCAGCGAGCGGTTTTCATTGCCCCACGAAACATATTTTGGCGCTTTTTTCTTTCCTAAACGCTTATAAGAATCTTCCCGTGGGTTAAAAAACAGAGTCATCGGTATTGTTTTTTCGAGTATGCCGGCAAGCAGCGCGCCATAATCGGAGCTTGACTCATTTGTCCTTACAGAGCAGTTGATATGAAAGCCGTTGCCTGCGGTATCTTCAAGCGGTTTGGGTGAAAAGTCCGCAAAAAGACCGTTTCTGCGAGCAACGGTTCTTACAACCGTTTGAAAGGTCATCACATTATCCGCGGCGGTGAGCGCATCGGAGAACCGGAAGTCAATTTCATTTTGCCCCGGTCCCTCTTCGTGGTGTGAACTTTCGGGGAAAATGCCCATTTGTTCGAGAGTAAGGCAAATCTCACGGCGTACATTTTCGCCCCTGTCTTCAGGGGCTATATCCATATAACCGGCGTTGTCGTAAGGGATTTTTGTCGGGTTGTTTTTTTCATCGAGCTCCATAAGATAAAATTCCTGCTCCGCGCCGAAATAGAAGGTATATCCGGCGTCCTTCGCGTCGGATATCGCTTTTTTGAGAAGTCCCCGGCTGTCGCACTCAAAAGGGGTGCCGTCAGGATAGGTTATACTGCAAAACATTCGCACAACTTTGCCGTGCTCAGGACGCCACGGAAGCCATGTGAGCGTTTCCGGCTCAGGATGCAGGAACAGATCCGAGTGTGTTTCATCACCGAAGCCTGTTATCGCGGACGCGTCAAAAGCGATGCCGTACTTAAAAGCGCGCGGCAATTCATCCGGCATAATTGAAACATTTTTCTGTTTGCCAAATACATCGCAAAAAGCAAGACGGATGAATTTTACATCCTCTTCCGCGACATACTGCATAACCTCTTCTTTTGAGTAATTCATATTGTCCTCCTCAGTTGGCTACATATAACTGCTTATATGGATTTTTACTGTTTGGTGTAACAATTGTAAAAGGTGAATTCATAATACCGTCGACATTCTCGCCGAATAAACGGCAGTATTTTGCAACATATTTTTTGATTTCTTTAAGTTCCTTTTGTGCAGCGGGTTTTGCGGATACCTGATTCGGAAAGATAATACCGGCACAATCCGACCGTAATATCATTTTTCCTCCGTGCATACCGGTGCACGGAAAATTGCCGACTATTTTTCCGTTTGTGTTTTCGAGACCCAATACAACGATTACGCCGCCTGCCTGGTATTCGCCTAAAAAACTGCCTGCCCTGCCGCCTATAACCATAACCGGTATTTTTTCTTTGTACGCTTTCATATGTATTCCGGCACGGTATCCGGCGTTGCCTTTTACATAAATACTTCCGCCGCGCATAGCGTAACCCGCGGCGTCGCCTGTATTTCCGTGAATAACGATTTCGCCGGCGTTCATCGTGTCGCCTACGGCGTCCTGCGCGTTGCCGCGCACAATGATTTTGCCGCCGTTCAAGTAAGCTCCGAGCGCGTTTCCCGGAACACCGTTTACGGTAACGGTTTTATCCGACATACCCGCCGCGATAAACCGCTGACCGATAACGTCCGTCAGCGTAACGCTTTTTCCGGCTTTTCTGATAGCCTCGTTTATAGCCGGAAATTCCATCGGTTTTGTATTTACCGTCATATTATACCACACCTCCGAACATTTTTCTACGAATTTCTTTTTTGTATATCATATTTGTCGCGACTTTTTTTGTGAGTTCAAAATCAATTGTATCAAGCGGCGTTTTTTCGCGGATAAGAGAGGTGTAAATTCCGGCGCGGTCTGTGGCGCCTAAGAGAATAAAACCTATTAAACGGTTATCTTTTATAAAAAACCGTTTAAGTGAAGCGTCATCCTTTTCTTCTGTCATTTCGCCGTCATAATTTCCGGCGGTCATAATGTGATAACCGAAAAAGCCGATTGAGTTCATCGGTATTGCGTTATTAAACGTCTTTTCGCCGCCCGCCATGTTGACGCCGGCTGTATATCCGCCTATATAGGCGTTTGGCAGAATTGCCAGCACACGGTTTGCACCGAATGACGAGTCATGCCCCTCGGCACAGTCGCCCGCCGAAAAAACGCCTTTTATATCGGTTTCCATTTTTTCGTTTACGATAATACCGCGGTTTACACTGCCGCCGGCGTTTTTAATAAGCGAGGTGTTTGCGCGAACGCCTACCGCCAAAACCAAAATATCAAATTCCGCCGTTTTGCCGCTTTTCATATACGCGGTGTTTTTATCAAACCGTACGGCGGTATCAGCTAACATAAACTTGACGCCGCTTTCCTCCAAATGCTTTTGAACAATACCGGCACAGTCGGAATCAAGAATACTTGAAAGCACACGGTCCGCTAAATCGCAAACCGTTATACTTTTAACTCTGTCGCGGATTCCCTCGGCACATTTAAGACCTATAAGCCCGGCGCCTATTATTAAAATGCGTGATTCTTTTGAAATGGCGGACTCAAGCGCAAGCATATCGTCAAGAGTCATGAAAGAAAACTTGTTATCCACTGTATCCAGCCCTTCAAACGGCGGTATAAACGGATCGGAGCCGGCGGCAACACAAAGTGCGTCATAGGTTATACTTCTGCCGTTGCTAAGCAGTACGGTTTGATATTTTTGATTTATTGAATCAGCGCGTACACCGTAAATCACTTTGCATTTGTTATCCTTATAAAACGAATTGTCTCTGTATTTCATCTTTTCAAGGTCGGTTTTACCCTCAAGATAATATGAAATTAAAGGGCGGCTGTAAACCGGATGCTTTTCTTTTGATATAACGGTTATCTCGCCGGATTTATCAATAGAGCGTATCCCCTCGATACATCCGACGGCGGCGGTGCCGTTGCCGACAATTACATACTGTTTCACTCTTCTTCGTCCCTTTCCTCGTATACTATTGCCTTGTTAGGGCAACCCTCGACGCACGCGGGTTGCCCGCAGCTGTTTTCAAGGCATAGTTCGCATTTCTGCATGGTTCCGTTTTCACCGGGTGCAAGTGCACCGTAAGGACACACAAGAACACAGGTAAGGCACCCTACGCATTTGTTGCGGTCTATCTTTACAACACCGTCCACCTTGGAGATAGCGCCCGCGATACAGCTTTTAACACATATCGGGTCGGTGCAGTGTCGACAGGACACGGCAAAGCATATTTTATCTCCGTCTTCCACATGAATGCGCGGAAAAATCTTTTTATCTTTGAGGGCATACGCCATATCGCTTAAACCTGAATTGGCAAAAGCACAGTTATATTCACATAAGTGGCAACCGAGACACCATTCTTCATTTACATATACACGCTTCATTTTTCATTCCCCCGCGTGAGAAATACCGAGTATTTCGAGTTCTTTTGAGTTTAGTCCGACGCCGCGAAGCATCAACCTGTTGCCGCGAAGGGCTTCAATGGAATTTATACCCATTCCGCCCATGATTTCTTTAATTTCATGTTGCCATGCTGTCATCAGGTTTATAAGGCGCTCGGCACCCATATCGGGATTAAGCCTTTTTACAAGGTCGGGACGCTGAGTGGCGATTCCCCAGTTGCATTTGCCGCTTTGGCAGGTTCTGCAAAGATGACATCCGAGAGCAAGTAATGCGGCTGTGGCTATATAGCAGGCGTCAGCGCCAAGCGCCACCGCCTTTACCGCATCCGCCGCACTGCGGATAGAACCGCCTACAACAAGTGATACATTATTCCTTATTCCTTCTTCGCGCAGTCTGGTATCAACGGCGGCAAGCGCCAGTTCAATCGGTATTCCCACATTGTCGCGTATTCTTGTAGGAGCGGCGCCGGTGCCGCCGCGGAAGCCGTCTATCGCGATGATATCCGCGCCGCTTCGGGCAATTCCGCTGGCTATGGCGGCAATGTTATGCACCGCGGCAACTTTCACTATTACCGGCTTTTTATACTGCGTTGCCTCTTTCAGTGAGAAAACGAGCTGCCGTAAATCTTCAATCGAGTAAATATCGTGGTGAGGCGCGGGGGAGATCGCGTCCGACCCTTCGGGTATCATACGGGTTTTTGATACATCGCCTACGATTTTAGCCCCCGGCAAATGACCGCCGATACCCGGCTTCGCACCCTGCCCCATTTTAATTTCAATAGCGGCTCCCGCGCTCAAATAATCCTCGTGAACGCCGAAACGGCCCGAAGCCACCTGAACGATTGTATTCGTACCGTATCGGTAAAAATCCTCATGCAAGCCGCCCTCGCCGGTGTTATAGAGAATGCCGAGTTCGGTTGCCGCGCGGGCGAGGGAAGCGTGCGCGTTATAACTTATCGAACCGTAGCTCATAGCGGAAAACATCAAAGGCATTGAAAGTTCAATTTGAGGTGAGAGCGTGCAGTCGATTTTACCGTCTTTATTTCTCGTAACGGTATTTGGCTTCTTGCCTAAAAACACCCGGGTTTCCATCGGCTCTCTGAGGGGGTCGATAGGCGGATTAGTCACCTGCGAGGCGTTAAGCAAAATTTTATCCCAGTAAACCGGCAAAGGTTTCGGGTTGCCCATAGACGATAACAGCACGCCGCCGCTTGAAGCCTGCTTGTATATTTCTTTTATTGTATCGTTTTGCCAATTTGCGTTTTCGCGAAGCAGGCAGTCGCTCTTAACTATTTTAAGCGCTCTTGTCGGGCATAAAGATACGCACCGCTGACAATTAACGCATTTGCTTTCGTCACTTACCATAACCCCGCGTTCGGTGCTGAATGTATGGACCTCGTTTGCACACTGTCGCTCGCACACTCTGCAGGAAATACATCTGTCCGTATTCCTTACAACTTCAAATTCGGGATATATAAAATTCACAGCCATCAGAATTTTCCCTCTTTCACTTTAACTATTACCGGTTCGCCGCCGGCGGGCGACCAGATATTTTCGGCTTCTGGCTCCATTACCCTTATCGCCGCTTCTTCGCTTGCTATAAATACCTTGTCATCTTTTTCTCCCACTACCATAGAACGAAGCTTCAGCCGGTCGTTGAGCGCCATAAGTCCGCCCTCGAATCCCAAAACGATTGAAAACGGTCCGGTTACAAGCAGATTCGGAAATACAGTTCGCAAGTATTTATGCTTTTCTTTGTCGTATTTATCTGTTTTGCTCTCAATGGTACTCCAGAACGGCGCCGCAATCACGCTTGCCGCCTCGCCGAGCGTCAGCCCCTGCCGGCGCACAAGATAATCGAGTATGTATGTTATGACTTCCGTATCGGTCTGCAAATTGCATTTGTAGCCGAACATTTCAATAAAACGGCGGTTGGCGTCGTAAGATGATATTTCTCCGTTATGCACTACCGAGAAATCTAGCAGCGTAAACGGATGCGCGCCGCCCCACCAGCCGGGTGTGTTTGTGGGATATCTGCCGTGAGCAGTCCAACTGTAACCCTCGTATTCGTCAAGCTTATAAAATTTGCCTACGTCCTCGGGAAATCCCACCGCCTTGAATGTTCCCATATTTTTACCGCTTGAAAATACATAAGAGCCGCTCATTTCGGTATTGATTTTTACAACCGTCCTCGCGACAAACTCTTTTTCATCAAGCTGCAAATCGGCAAGCACCGATTTTAAGGGCGTTACAAAATACCGCCATATAATCGGCTCGTCTGTAATTTCGGGGATTTTCCGCGTGGGGATTATTTCGCCCTTTACAATTTCAAAATGTTCTTTCAGAAAAGCTTCGCACTTTTTTCTTGTGTCCCTGCAGTCAAAAAACATATGAAAAGCGTAAAAATCCTTATAGTCCGGATAAATGCCGTATGCCGCAAAACCGCCGCCGAGTCCGTTTGAACGGTCGTGCATGGGCTCCATTGCCTTTATGATCTTTTCCCCGGTCATCATTTTGCCGGCTTTGGATATGACCGCCGCAATGGCGCAGCCGGACGGTATCCTGATTTCTCCCTCTCTTTTCATCTTTTTCACCTTCTAAAACAAATAAAAAAAAGAGCGCCCGTTTTTACGCGGAATAATCCGCATAAAAATGAACGCCTTTGCTCATTACGGTGATTATACACCGCGAAACCGGTTTTGTCAATAGAAAAGATGATAAACTAATTCCGTCTTACTTCCTCGCGGTACACTCTTAACAGTTTTTGCTTTTCGTTTTCTAAATATATACGGTCTATTTCAGGATAGATGCAACTTTCGCAAGCACCTGAAATGTTCAGAGATATTTCTTTTAGGGTGCAATTTCCATTCATTTCATAGATGCAAAAATAGTTTTCACATTTCATCTTGTTACCTCTAAATTAAAAAAGTGCGCAAGCCGAAGCCTACGCACCGAAAAACGCACAACTCCGATTGCTGCGACACAATTGCTTTATCACCGAACAAGTGTAAAACACGAAGAGTGCATTTTTACCAAAGTAAAAACACTTGTACGGTATAAAACAATATGCAATTGTGTCGCAAACTCATTATATCATATTAAAGCATCAAATGCAATATAGAAACCAACGCTTGTACGAATGTTTGCAAAATGTCGGAACGCGTGGTAAAATTATTCTGGTGATAAAAATGAAGTTGTCTGAAAGAAGAAATAATCGTTTAGAAAAATATGATTATAGCCAAACAGGTGCATATTTTATTACAATTTGTGTGAAAGACCGAAAAAACATACTCTCAAAAATCGTAGGGGCAGGCGTCCCCGACTGCCCGCGGATATGTTTATTATATCACGGTGAAATTGCCGATAGATATATAAAACAATTAGACAGTTTTTATTCTTATTTATCGGTCGATAAATATGTAATTATGCCCGACCACATACATTTAATTATATCGGTCAAAAGAGGGCAGTCGAGGACGCCTGCCCCTACGAATGAAAACAACAAAAATTCAGATATATCGAAATTTGTAAGCACCTTTAAAAGGTTTTGTAACAAAGAATACCTTGAAAACATCTGGCAGCGTTCATATTACGACCATATTATCCGAAATCAACAAGATTACAATGAAATATGGGAATATATCGAAAACAACCCTGAAAAATGGGCAATGACAAAAACAGAAAAAATTTTTTCAAAAAACACTTGACAAATGAAAACAACGGTTGTATAATACGCCACATAAAAGGCAACGGCGTCTTTGGAATTCGTTCTGAAGGTGCCGTTATCTCATTTTAATAAGGAAAAAGGCAAAGGCGTCTTTCGTGATTTTACGAAGGGCGCTTTTTCTTTTTCGACAAAGGAGATTTGAATTATGAAAACGGTAAAAGATTATTTCGGAAGTTTAGTGTTTGACGACAGAGTTATGAAAGCAACTCTTTCGGCGAAGGTTTACGCGTCGCTTAAAAAGACCATTGACGAGGGCGCGGCGCTGGATATCGGCGTTGCAAACGCGGTTGCAGCCGCTATGAAGGACTGGGCGATCGAAAAGGGCGCCACCCATTTTACCCACTGGTTCCAGCCGCTTACCGGCATCACCGCCGAAAAACACGACAGCTTTATCTCCCCGTCCCCCGACGGCGGCGTGATCATGGAGTTTTCCGGCAAAGAGCTTATAAAGGGTGAGCCGGACGCGTCTTCATTCCCCTCGGGCGGGCTTCGCGCCACCTTTGAAGCGAGAGGCTACACCGCGTGGGACCCGACCTCTTATGCGTTTATAAAAGGTAAAACGCTTTGCATTCCCACGGCGTTTTGTTCATACGGCGGCCACGCGCTCGATAAGAAAACCCCTCTTCTGCGTTCAATGGAGGCACTAAGTAAACAGGCTATTCGCGTTTTACACCTTTTCGGAAACACCGGTGTAAAAAGAATTGTATCTTCAGTGGGTCCCGAACAGGAATACTTCCTTGTTACAAAAGAAATGTATGACGCACGCCCGGATCTGCGGTTTACCGGCAGAACGCTTTTCGGTTCAAAGCCGCCTAAGGGTCAGGAAATGGACGACCACTATTTCGGCGTAATAAAGCCCCGCGTTGCCGCATATATGGAGGAACTCAACGAGGAACTCTGGAAGCTCGGCATTCTTGCCAAAACCGAGCATAACGAAGTAGCGCCGGCACAGCATGAACTCGCACCTATTTATACTACCACCAATGTGGCGACTGACCATAACCAGCTTACTATGGAGATTATGCAAAAAATCGCCGCAAAGCATGGCCTTGTGTGTTTATTACACGAAAAACCGTTTGCAGGAGTCAACGGCTCGGGCAAGCATAACAACTGGTCAATATCGACCGATGAGGGACAGAATCTTTTATCTCCCGGCGATACACCGTATGAGAACGCACAGTTCTTATTATTCCTCTGCGCCGTTATCAAGGCGGTTGACGATTATCAGGATCTTCTGCGTATCTCGGTAGCCACTGCCGGAAATGACCACAGACTTGGTGCAAATGAGGCGCCGCCGGCAGTAATTTCCATATTCCTGGGCGATGAGTTGAACGCGGTTTTGGAAGCAATCGAGACCGATATACCTTATAAAGGCACGGAAAAAACGCAGATGAAATTGGGCGTTGACGTATTGCCTAAGTTTAACCGCGATACCACAGACCGTAACCGCACCTCGCCCTTCGCCTTTACAGGCAATAAGTTTGAGTTCCGTATGCTCGGCTCTTCCAATTCCATTGCCTGTGCGAACATCATGCTTAACTCTGCTGTTGCCGAAAGTCTTAAAATCTATGCCGACCGATTGGAAAGCGCGGAAGATTTTGAAACGGCTCTTCACGATATGATAAAGAAGACCATTAAAGACCATAAGCGTATTATCTTTAACGGCAACGGTTATGACGACGCCTGGATAAAAGAGGCGACTGAAAAGCGCGGACTGCTTAATTATCGCACCACTGCTGACTGTATGCCGCACTTGCTCGATAAAAAGAATGTGGATATGCTTACGTCTCATAAAGTATTCTCCGTTGAGGAACTTAATTCCCGTTGTGAAATTATGCTTGAAAACTACTGCAAATCGGTAACTATCGAGGCAAACACAATGGTCAATATGGCGAAAACCGAAATAGCGCCGGCGGTAGAATCCTTTACGGCGGATATTGCAAAAAACGCCGCGGCAAAGCGGGCGATCAGCACAAACATATCCTGCGAATACGAAACAGGTCTTATTTCAAAGCTTTCAGACCTTACGGATAAAATAGAAAAATACGCTGACGAATTAAAGGATGCGGTTGTTACCCTCGGAAACGCAAAGAATATCATTGAGGAATCCGAGATGATAAGAGACAGTGTTTTGCCTAAAATGTGCGAGCTGCGGCTTGCGGCCGACACGGCGGAAACGCTTACCGCAAAATCTTATTGGCCGTATCCCTCCTATGCGGATATTCTCTTCAGTGTAAAGTAAAAAGGATGATATAAATGATTACGGAAGAAATAATAAAACTCATAAAAGAAACCGCCACAGGCGAAGTTTTCGGCGTATGGTTTCTGATCGGCGCGGCGCTTGTATTCTTTATGCAGGCGGGCTTCGCCATGGTGGAAACCGGCTTTACCCGCGCCAAAAACGCAGGAAACATAATAATGAAAAACCTGATGGACTTCTGCATCGGAACCGTGGTTTTTGTTGTTCTCGGCTTTTCGCTTATGATGGCGGAAGACTATGCTTTCGGCTTTATCGGCGTTCCGAATTTCAAAATACTGACCGATTTCGGCGGATTTCTTAAAAGCGGGGCGGCGCCGTCATTCGTATTTAACCTTGTTTTCTGCGCAACGGCGGCAACAATAGTTTCAGGCGCTATGGCGGAAAGAACAAAGTTCATTTCATACTGCGTTTATTCGGGCGTAATTTCGCTGTTTGTATACCCTGTTGAGGCAGGTTGGGTGTGGAACGGAAAAGGCTGGCTTGCCGGTATCGGCTTTCACGATTTCGCCGGAAGCGCCGCGATACATTCGGTGGGCGGAATAACGGCGCTTATCGGCGCGATTATGGTAGGTCCCCGGCTCGGCAAATACATAAAAGACGAAAACAAAAAGGTCAAAAAGGTAAACGCCATTCCCGGTCATTCGGTTACTCTCGGCGCGCTCGGTTGCTTTATTCTCTGGTTCGGCTGGTACGGCTTTAACGGTGCCGCCGCTTGGGACGGAAATTCTCTTGCTTCTATTTTTGTTACTACAACTATTGCCCCCGCGGTGGCTACTTGCGTTACTATGGTTTTCACATGGATTAAAAACGGCAAACCCGATGTTTCTATGTGTATAAACGCTTCGCTCGCCGGGCTTGTCGGAATAACCGCCGGGTGCGACGCGCTTGACGCCGCAGGCTCAACCGTTGTCGGTATCGTTTCGGGATTTTTGGTTGTGTTTGTTGTAGAATTTCTTGATATTAAACTTCACATTGACGATCCTGTGGGCGCTGTCGGCGTTCATCTTGCAAACGGCGTTTGGGGCACGGTTGCCGTAGGACTTCTCGCAAACCCCGTCGCCCCCGCGGGACTGAAAGGACTTTTTTACACGGGCAGTTTTAAGCTTTTGGGCATCCAGCTTTTAGGTATTGCTTCCATTCTCGCCTGGACAACGGTTATGATGACCGCGACATTCTTTATCATCAAAAAAACGATAGGACTTCGCGTTACCGCGGAAGAAGAAATCAAGGGCCTTGATAAAACCGAACACGGACTTCCGAGCGCCTACGCCGATTTTGTTCCGGCGGTAGAAAGCATTGATTACGGTTACGGGAACGCTGTGGCGGTAACAGGTGAAACGCCCGTATCGGAAGCAATACCGGTTAAAAAAGTGCCTTCGTTTGACGAGAGCGTGCCGAAGCTCACAAAGATAGAGATTATATGCAAAGAGCCGCGCTTTGAAGCGCTTAAAAACGCAATGATGGATATAGGCATTACGGGTATGACGGTATCACATGTATTAGGCTGCGGAGCGCAGAAAGGTCAGCCCGAATACTATCGCGGCGTTCAGGTCGAGGCAAATCTGCTGCCTAAAATTCAGGTAGATATTGTTGTAAGCAAAGTACCGGTACGAAGTGTAATTGAAACAGCGAAAAAAGTTCTTTACACCGGGCATATCGGTGACGGAAAAATATTTGTTTACGATGTGGAAAACGCCGTAAAGGTTCGCACAGGCGAAGAAGGTTACGACGCTTTACAAGACGTGGAATAAGGAGTTCTCTTATGTGTTCGGTTATAGGTTATTGCGGTGAAGCGGCAGACAGAGCCGCATTCGAAAAAGGGTTCGCCGAGACAAAGTCTCGCGGACCCGACGACAGCAGAATTATAGAAGTAAAAGGCGGAGTTTTAGGTTTTCACCGGCTTTCCATCATGGGACTCCACGAGGAGGGTATGCAACCGTTTGTTCTGAACGGTTGCGTAGCCGTTTGTAACGGGGAGTTATACGGCTTTGCAGAGCAAAAGCAAAAGCTTATGGAAAAAGGGTATGAATTCAAAAGCGACAGCGACTGCGAAATAATACTGCCTATGTATTTTGAATACGGAACTGATATGTTCGCGGGTCTTGACGCGGAGTTTGCCTGCATAATATACGACGGCAGAACGGATGAATGGATTGCCGCGCGCGATCCTATCGGTATCAGGCCGCTTTATTACGGATACGACGATAACGGCGTTATTGTTTTTGCAAGCGAACCGAAAAATCTTGTGGGAATTTGCAAAAAGATCATGCCGTTTCCGCCGGGACATTATTATAAAGACGGCAAATTCACCTGCTATAACAATATATCGGGAGCAAATAGCGTTTGCAGTGATGATATAGAAACCGCCTGCAAAAACATCAGAGAAAAACTTATTGCAGGCGTAAAGAAGCGGCTTGTGGCGGATGCAAAGGTGGGTTTCCTGCTTTCGGGAGGCCTTGATTCCTCTCTTGTTTGCGCTATTGCCGCAAGAGAGAGCGACGAGCCCATAAAGACCTTTGCAATAGGTATGAGCGAGGACGCTATCGACCTTAAATACGCCCGCCAGGTCGCTGACTTCATAGGCGCCGACCACACGGAAGTATATATGACGCCGGATGAGGTTGTTTCTTCACTTGAAGATGTAATTCATCTGCTCGGTACATACGATATTACCACTGTCCGAGCTAGTATGGGTATGTATCTTGTGTGCCGTGCAATTCATGAGAAAACAGATATTCGGGTACTGCTCACAGGTGAAATATCCGACGAACTGTTCGGTTATAAATATACCGATTTCGCACCGAATGCAAAAGAGTTTCAAAGCGAGTCGGAAAAGCGGGTGCGTGAGCTTCATATGTATGACGTTCTGCGTGCCGACCGCTGTATTTCGGTAAACTCTCTTGAAGCGCGCGTGCCGTTCGGAGATCTCGATTTTGCAAAGTATGTTATAAATCTTGACCCGGAAATAAAGATGAATAAATACAATAAGGGCAAATATCTTTTGCGCCACGCTTTTGAGGGACTCGGATACTTGCCGGACAGCATTTTATGGCGCGAAAAAGCGGCGTTTTCCGACGCTGTCGGTCACTCTATGGTCGATTACTTAAAAGAATACGCCGAAAGCATTTATACCGACGGCGAATTTATGGAAAAATGCAAAAAATACACCCACGCGACACCCTTTACAAAGGAATCGCTTTTATACAGAGAAATCTTTGAAAAATATTATCCCGGTCAGTCGGAGATGATTGCAGATTTCTGGATGCCGAATAAATCTTGGGACGGATGCAATGTAAACGACCCGTCAGCGCGGGTGCTTTCTAATTACGGTCAAAGCGGAGAATAATTTTGGAGGTTTATTTATGTGTGGAATAGTAGGTTTTACAGGGGCGCAGAATGCGGCGCCGATTTTGCTTGAAGGTCTTAAAAAGCTCGAATACAGGGGCTACGATTCGGCAGGTATCGCCGTTATGGACGGAAACTCGATTTCGGTAAACAAGGTGACCGGCAGAATTGCAAATCTTTGCGAAAAAACAGATAACGGTAAAGCGGTAAAGGGCGGCACGGGCATAGGTCATACCCGTTGGGCAACACACGGCGCGCCGACGAGCGAAAACGCGCACCCGCATTTAAGTAATGACGGGAAATTTGCCGTAGTTCACAACGGTATTATTGAAAACTATATGTCGCTTCGGGAAAAGCTCATAAGCGAGGGCTATCATTTTGAGAGCGAAACCGATACGGAGGTTATAGTCCACTTAATCGAAAAATACTACAAAGGAAACGTCCGTGAGGCGCTTATTAAAACCACAAATAAGCTTCGCGGCTCTTATGCATTGGGCGTCATCTGCGCGGAAAACCCCGGAACGCTTTACGCCGCCAGAGAGGCAAGTCCGCTTATTTTAGGACTCGGTACAGATGAAAACTACTTTGCTTCCGATGTTACGGCGCTCGTTGCGCACACAAGAAACGTTATCTATCTTGAGGACGGCGAGTTTGCGGAGCTTACCGCCGACAGCATAAAGATATTTGACTGTCTGGGCGCTGAAATAAACAAAAAGGTTGTCCGTGTTATGTGGGATGTTCAGGCGGCTGAAAAAGGCGGCTATGAGCATTTTATGATGAAAGAAATAAAGGAACAGCCGGCGGCGGTCAAGGCAACTATAACGCCGAGAATAAAGGACGGGAAAGTAGTCTTTGACGAGCTCGATATAACCGCCGATAAGCTTAAAAACATAAACAAGATACTGATTACCGCCTGCGGCTCGGCTTATTATGCCGGTTGCGCCGGAAAATATGCGCTTGAAAAACTGTGTAATATTCCGGTGAGTGTTGAGCTTGCAAGCGAACTTCGTTACAGCGAGCCGATAATAGATGAACACACACTGCTTATAGTGATTTCACAGTCGGGTGAAACGGCGGACACTATCGCCGCTATGAAAGAATGCAAGCAAAAAGGCGCTGCGGTAATCGCGGTAGTAAACGTAGTGGGCAGCACGGTTGCAAAGCTCGCTGACTATACCGTTTACACCTGGGCGGGTCCCGAAATCGCGGTTGCCACAACAAAGGGATACACAACGCAGGTTACGGTTCTTTATCTGCTTTCGATTTATTTTGCCGACAAGTTAGGTCTTATAAAAGAGGATTACGGCAAGTATGTAAAATCGGTGCAGTCGTTGCCGCGCTTTGTTCAGCAGGCGATAGATATGAACCCGCAAATTGAGTCGCTCGCCAAAAAATACCATTCGAGCAAGGCGCTGTTCTTTATCGGCAGAAATACCGACTATGCCGTATCGCTTGAGGGCGCGCTTAAAATGAAGGAAATCTCATATCTTCACTCCGAGGCCTACGCCGCCGGGGAACTCAAACACGGCACAATAGCGCTTATTGAGGAGCATCAGCCGGTAATCGCACTTTGCTGTAATGAAAATATAATGGAAAAAACGCTCAGCAATATCGTAGAAGTAAAAGCGCGCGGCGCCGAGGTTCTGGCACTTACTTTCCGAAACAACGAAAAGATAGTATCAGTTGCGGACGATCTTATGTTCATTCCCGAAATTGACCCGATATTTTCAGGTGTGGTAGAAATTGTGCCGCTTCAACTGCTCGCGTATTTTGTCGCAAAGGAAAACGGTTGCGATATCGATAAACCGAAAAATCTTGCAAAATCGGTAACGGTGGAATGATATGGATAAAATACTCGTTTTAGACTTCGGCGGTCAGTATAACATGCTTATCGCGCGCAGAGTCCGCGCTATGAATGTTTATGCGGAAATAAAACCGTATAACAAAATAACGCCGGAAGAAATCAAAGCCGCCGGATATAAAGGCGTGATTTTTACCGGCGGACCAAACAGCGTGTATGATGAAAGCTCGCCTCATTACAGTAAAGAAATACTGAATCTCGGTATTCCGATACTCGGCATTTGTTACGGACATCAACTGCTTACACATATATCCGGCGGCAAAATAGAGCCTGCAAAAAGCGGTAGTGAATACGGTAAAACCGAACTGTTTGTCGCCAAAAATATTCTGTTTGAAGGTGTGCCGGAAAACAGTATTTGCTATATGAGCCACACCGATTATGTAAGCCGATTGCCTGACGGCTTCAAGGTTATCGCCTATACAAATAATTGCCCGTGCGCCGCTATGGCTGATGATGAAAAAAGTTTTTACGGAGTGCAGTTTCACCCGGAGGTTACCCACACCGAATACGGTAACCGGATGCTTGAAAACTTTGTGCTCGGCGTTTGCAAATGTGACCGAAATTGGATAATGAGCGATTTCGTTACTCAAACTACCGAAAAATACAAAAAGGAGCTTGCCGGCAAAAAAGTTCTGCTGGCGCTCTCGGGCGGTGTTGATTCATCTGTCGCGGCGGTGCTTTTGCATAAGGCGATAGGTCAAAGTCTTTACTGCGTTTTTGTCGATCACGGATTGCTGCGGCAGGACGAGGGCGACTATGTTGAAAATACATTAGGCAAAAAACTCGGAGTGAATTTAATAAGAGTAAACGCCGAAAGTGAGTTTTTAAGCAGGTTAAAAGGAGTGACCTCGCCTGAAGCAAAGCGAAAAATCATCGGGGAGGAGTTTATACGCGTATTTGAAAGAGAGGCAAAGAAACTCGGTAAAATAGATGTTCTGGCGCAAGGTACGATTTACCCCGATGTAATAGAAAGCGGTAAGGGCGATTCGGCGGTGATAAAGAGCCATCACAATGTTGGCGGACTGCCCGAGGTTATGTCCTTTGAAAGTATTGCGGAGCCTCTGCGCGATTTATTCAAGGACGAAGTGCGAGAGGTCGGCGAAAAGCTCGGAATACCGAAAGAATTGGTCCGGCGTCAGCCCTTTCCCGGGCCGGGGCTTGCTGTACGGGTGACGGGTGAGATAACCAAAGAGAAACTTGAACTTTTGAGAAAAGCAGACGCGATATTCAGAGAAGAACTTGAAAAAACACAAAGTAAACCGAGTCAGTATTTTGCCGTTTTACTCGACACAAAAAGCGTGGGCGTTATGGGGGACGGCAGAACCTACGGTTATACCGTGGCGCTTCGCGCGGTTGATACTGACGATTTTATGACGGCGGGTTGGTCGCGCCTTGGTTACGGAGTGTTAGAGAAAGCAAGCAACCGTATCACAAACGAAGTAAACGGTATCACAAGAGTGGTTTACGATATAACGTCAAAGCCTCCGGCAACGGTGGAATGGGAATAATTCTGTAGGGAACGACCTCAAGTGTCGTTCCGCAAATCAAAAGGAGAAAGCACTATGACAAAGTATATTTTTGTAACGGGCGGCGTGGTTTCAGGACTTGGCAAGGGCATTACCGCCGCGTCTCTCGGCAGGCTCTTAAAGGCGCGGGGGCTTAAAGTTGCCGCACAAAAGCTTGACCCTTACATAAATGTTGATCCCGGCACTATGAGTCCTTACCAACACGGTGAAGTATATGTAACCGAGGACGGTGCCGAGACAGACCTTGACCTCGGTCACTATGAACGGTTTATTGATGAAGACCTTAACAAGTATTCCAACCTCACCACAGGTAAAGTTTATTGGAATGTGCTTAACAAGGAGCGTAGGGGAGAATACCTCGGCTCTACCGTGCAGATTATTCCGCATATTACCAATGAAATCAAAGAGTTTGTATATAACGTCGGAAAACATTCGGACGCTGATGTTGTAATAACAGAAATAGGCGGTACGATAGGCGATATCGAATCGCAGCCGTTTATTGAAGCGGCAAGGCAGGTGGCACTTGAAGTCGGGCGCGAAAACAGCCTTTTCATTCATGTAACTCTGGTGCCTTATCTGCACGGCTCGGAGGAGCATAAAACCAAACCCACACAGCACTCGGTTAAAGAACTTCAGGGTATGGGCGTTAACCCCAACATTATAATACTTCGTTGCGACGAACCGCTCGAAGAAAGTATTTTTGATAAAATCTCGCTTTTTTGTAATGTGAAAAAGGACTGCGTAATTGAGAATATTACTCTGCCCAATCTTTACGAAGCGCCGCTGATGCTTGAAAAATCAAGTTTTTCAGCCGTGGTTTGCCGTGAACTCGGTATCGCCGCAAAGGAACCCGATTTAGCGGATTGGTCGGCTATGGTTAAACGCATAAAAGAAAGACCGTATACTACGCATATCGGTCTTGTGGGGAAATATGTGGCTCTGCACGACGCGTATTTATCGGTCGCCGAGGCGATGCGTCACGCCGGATATTTTTATAATACTCATGTTAAAATCCACTGGATAGACTCCGAAAATCTGACCGGGAATAATGCGGATGAAACGCTTAGCGGTCTTGACGGTATCATAGTCCCGGGCGGCTTCGGCGGCAGGGGAATCGAAGGTATGATAACCGCCGCAAAGTATGCAAGGGAGCATAATATACCCTATTTCGGCATTTGTCTCGGTATGCAGATAGCGGTAATCGAATATGCGCGAAATGTCGCAGGCATAAAGGACGCCAACTCCGGCGAATTTGACGAGCAATGCAAAAACAAGGTCATAGACTTCATGCCCGGGCAAAGCGACGAAGTCGATAAAGGCGGAACGCTGCGGCTTGGAGCATATCCTTGTGAGATCAAACAGGGAACTACAATGGAGCGGTGTTATAAATCACTTCATATAAGCGAACGGCACCGCCACCGCTATGAATTCAATAACGATTACCGTGATATACTCAAAAACTGCGGTCTTACGCTTTCGGGTATCTCGCCCGACGGTCTTTTGGTTGAAACGGTAGAAATTTCCGACCGTGATTTTTACGTGGGCGTTCAGTATCACCCGGAGTTTAAGTCACGACCGAACAAACCGCATCCGCTGTTTCTGGGCTTTGTCGGCGCGGCATTCGCAAGAATGAAGGACGAAATTAAATGAGCATACACGAAGAATGCGGCGTTTTCGGCATTATGTCGGAAAAGCCCGTAAACGCGGCAACGCTTTGCTATTACGGGCTATACGCCCTTCAGCACCGGGGTCAGGAGAGCTGCGGCATCGTGGTGAACGACGACGGAGTCTTCGTATCTCATAAGGACGTGGGGATAGTAAGCGAGGTCTTTTCAAAGCAGGCCTTATCTTCACTGCCGCCGGCTAATATGGCGGTGGCGCACACCCGGTACGGAACGACCGGAGGGGTCAACCGCAAAAACTGCCAGCCGATAGAAATAAACCACCAGAAGGGTAAAATGGCGATCGCCCACAACGGCAACCTGTCAAACGCCGCAAAGCTTCGCTCGGCACTCGAGTTATCGGGTGCGATATTTCATACCTCGAGCGATACCGAGATAATCGCATATACGGTTACTAAAGAGAGGCTGAGCGCGCCGTCGATAGAAGAGGCGGTCAGCCGTGCCGTAAATAATCTTGAAGGCGCATATTCACTTGTGATAATGTCGGCTCAAAAGCTTATCTGCGTGAGAGACCCGTACGGATTTCGCCCGCTCTGTTTCGGAAAAACCGATGACGGCACATACGTTGTGGCGTCCGAAAGCTGTGCTTTAACAGCGGTGGGCGCGAAATTTATACGCGACGTTGAGCCGGGCGAAATGCTTATTTTCGGCAGGGACGGCATAGTGTCAAGGCGCGAGCACTGCGGCAAAAAAGCGAAAAAAATCTGCGCGTTTGAATACATTTATTTTGCCCGCCCCGACTCGGTTATCGACGGTCAGTCGGTCCATACGGCGCGGATAAACGCGGGCAGGGTACTGGCAAGGACCCACCCGGCGGACGCGGATATAGTAATAGGCGTTCCTGATTCCGGTCTTGACGCCGCGCTCGGCTTCAGTATGGAGTCAGGCATACCCTATGATATAGGACTCGTAAAGAACAAATACATCGGCAGAACCTTTATCGCTCCTTGCGACAGGTCGAATCAGGTGAATATAAAACTTTCGGCGACCGACTCGGTCGTGAGAGGAAAAAGAATAGTGCTTATAGATGATTCGATAGTCCGCGGGACCACCTGCGGGCGTATCGTATCCCTACTCAAAAGTGCGGGCGCAAAGGAGGTACACATGCGTGTATCGGCGCCGCCGTTCCTCTTTCCCTGCTTCTACGGAACGGATATCGATTCAAAGGATAATCTCATCGCCTGCCACCGCTCGGTTCACGAGATCGCCGATATGATAGGTGCGGATTCGCTCGGCTTTTTCCCCGTCGATTTACTCTCGGAGATATGCGGAAGCAAGCATTACTGCAGCGCCTGCTTTGATGGACGTTATCCCACTGAAATACCCGAAAATTCCGGGAAAGACCGCTTTGAGCAGAAGCTCTCGGGAAGAAAGGAGTAAACTATGCACTTTACCAAAATGCAGGGACTCGGAAATGACTATCTTTACGTATACGGAAACGTGCCGGAAACAATAACGGATGTTTGCATACGTCTGTCAAATCGCCACTTCGGCGCCGGGTCTGACGGTATGATTTTTATATCCCCCTCACCCATAGCGGATTTCAAAATGCGCATTTTCAATGCGGACGGCAGTGAAGCCAAAATGTGCGGCAACGGAATCAGGTGCGTGGGAAAATATGTATACGAAAAAGGTTATACAGAAAAAACCAATTTGCGCATTGAAACGCTTTCGGGCATTAAAACCCTGAATTTACGCCTTATTGCCGGTAAGGTAAAACAGGTGTCTGTTGATATGGGCAGGGCGGAAGTATCAAAGGATATAACTGTTCCGCTTGAAAACGGAGAAATTGTCTGCACCCCGGTATCTGTCGGTAACCCTCACGCTGTCATATTTGTAAAAAACGCGGAAAACGCCGAAGTTTCTGCTCTTGGTCCGCAAATGGAGCATAGCGAACTTTTTTCCGGCGGAGTGAATGCGGAATTTGCCGAAGTTACAGGAGAAAACGCAATCCGTATGCGTGTTTGGGAAAGAGGCAGCGGTATAACGTTAGCTTGCGGCACCGGTGCTTGCGCGGTCGCTTCGGCGGCAGTCAGCAAAGGGCTTTGTGAATTCGATAAGCCGATTACCGTAAAGCTTGACGGCGGACGGCTTGAAATAACGGTAAGTCGCGAATACAAGGTTACTATGACCGGTCCTGCCGAAACGGTATATGAGGGAGACGTAGTATGTTAAAACCAAACACAAATTATGCCAACCTTAAGGACTCATATCTCTTTTATAATATATCCCGGAAAGTTAATGCGTATCTTGAAAAGAACCCGGGCGCGCACCTTCTGCGACTCGGTATCGGTGATGTTTCACTGCCTCTCCCCGGCGCCGTGATAAAGGCGCTGCACGGGGCGGTAGACGATCAGGCGGCGAAACAGACCTTTCACGGATATATGCCCGAGTGCGGCGCGCCCTTTCTGCGTGAAATAATTGCCGCGCATTATAATAAACGCGGTGTTGATATAAACGCCGATGAGGTCTTTATATCAAGCGGGGCGAGCGACGAACTCGGAGACATACTTGATTTGTTTGACAAATTCGATACTGCGCTTATTATGGAGCCGGCATATCCCGCTTATGTTGACGCCAACATTATGTCAGGCAGAAGAATAATTCACCTGTCCGCGGGTAAAGACAACGGATTTCTGCCGTCACCCCCGAAAGAAGCAAAAGCCGATATTATTTATATTTGCTCGCCAAATAACCCCACCGGCGCGGTGTTCAGCCGTGAACAGCTGAAAGACTGGGTGGATTTTGCCAATCGCAACGCTTCGGTTATACTTTTTGACGCCGCGTATGAGGCGTTTATCGAAGATAACGCGCTGCCCCACAGTATTTTTGAAATTGAAGGCGCAAAAGAGTGCGCAATAGAAATATGTTCTCTCTCAAAAACCGCAGGGTTTACCGGCACACGTCTTGGCTATACGGTAATTCCAAAAGGGCTTTCGCGCGGCGGTATGAATTTTAACAGAATGTGGGTGCGTAACCGTACAACCAAGACTAACGGTGTTTCGTATATCATACAAAAGGGAGCCGTCGCTGTTTTTACCGATGAAGGGCAAGCACAGATAAAAGAAAACATAAGTGTTTATAAGCAAAACGCTCGGGTGCTGTCGAACGCGCTCGGTAAACTCGGAATTTGGTACTGCGGCGGTAAAAACGCACCGTATGTGTGGATGAAAGTGCCGGATGGATTTGACAGTTGGAGCTTTTTTGATTTTCTGCTGAACGAAGCAGGTGTTGTAGGCACTCCCGGCGCCGGCTTCGGCAAATGCGGCGAGGGCTTTTTCCGCCTCTCATCGTTCGGCGATCCCGAAGACACGAAGGAAGCGGCAGAGCGCCTTGTCAACTTGCTGCGATAGAGAAAAACGATTAAAAACAGCGTTTTCGTTAAGCGGATAACAAATTACCCGCCAAAAGGTCGAAATTCGCCTGACGGCGAACCGTCCTTTTCGATCCTCTCTATGAGAAACGCACCATACCCGAATGGGTTGCGGTATGTTATAGAAAGGGAGAGGATCGCCCGGCGCAACTGTTGCGCCGGCACGCACGCGGACTTGCCAACCGTTCACCGAAAGGTTGGCATTTTGCTTCGCAAAACCGTCCTTTTCGATCCTCTCCTTGGATAAACAAGAATAGCGGGACATATCCTGACGGATATATCCCGCTATTTGACGAAACAAGATGTTTTGTAGACGAACGCCCGTCGGGAAATAGACCTTTTGTTCTGATAAGGTGATATTCCCGGATTGGGCGCGGCACTTTGCCGCTGGTGGAGACGGAGAGGATCGCCCGGCGCAACTGTTGCGCCGGCACGCACGCGGACTTGCCGAACGTCCACCGGAAGTTCGGCATTTTGCTTCGCAAAACCGTCCTTTTCGATCCTCTCCTTGGATAAACAAGAATAGCGGGACATATCCTGACGGATATATCCCGCTATTGGTGGAGACGGAGAGGATCGAACTCTTGACCTCCTGAATGCCATTCAGGCGCTCTCCCAGCTGAGCTACGCCCCCGTGCGCAAACACTATAATAACATATAAAAAGTAAAAACGCAACAAAAAAATAAAAAAATTTTTCA